>Ga0078972_1001999_pt1 | contig 71107 bp, 70 predicted proteins | sample YelNatPaOPGAMG01_FD_67568 | JGI IMG/M metagenome (GOLD analysis project Ga0078972, IMG submission 67568) | Hot spring thermophilic microbial communities from Obsidian Pool, Yellowstone National Park, USA - OP-RAMG-01 (SPADES assembly) (version 2) | ecosystem: Environmental > Aquatic > Thermal... | reverse complement strand
CCAAAAAAATTCTTCTAAAAGGAAAAGCAAAATTTTCTGCTTGGCTTTGCGCTCTCGCGCGGGCGGCGGGACTTCCGCTCGGGCGGTTCGGCATTCCCCCCCTTGAACCCCCCTGCCAAGCCGCCCTCGCTGGAGAGTCCAATTTTTTCGGCGGGCTTAAATAAATTCTTTTCCTTACCCCTCCCACCCAGCGCGGAAAAGGTTAAGGAACTCCCTTGTGATTGATTAAATCCTAAAAATTGCATATACTAATAATAACAGGTGGTAAAAGTTATTGTAAGTAAAGTATAGTATAGTTTTACTATTTATACAAAAGAATCTAACAAGCATAGCAAAAAATATAAAAAAATATCGCGGTAGACTCGGTATTTCCCAAGACAAACTTTCAAAGCTTGCAGGCGTTACTTTGCATACATTAACGAAAATTGAAACCGGAGCAACATCGGATCCAAGAATTAAAACATTAAAGAAAATTGCTAAGGGTCTTAATGTGAGCGTTGATGATTTGATTAAAAATTAAATCATTTATAAATCATGCTAAAGCTAAAGAATAAAAAATCAACAATAACAGGACTTCATATTTTAGGGGGAATATATACAAAGGAAACTAAAAAATTAAATTCCCCAAAATTAACAAAGAGATACATTTCAAAAATTATTAAAAAATTTGAGTTGCACGAATTGGGATCTTTTTATTATAAATTTCCACAAAATGGCGGTTTTACTGGACTTGTGAGTTTAGTGGAATCCCATATTGCTATTCATACTTGGCCTGAATTAGGATATCTAACTTTAGATGTTTATTTGTGTAATTATTCAAAAGATAATAGTGATACCTGTAAAAAAGTGTTCAGAGAAATAATTAAATTATTTAAACCTATAAAGGTTAAAAAAATAACAATAATTAGGTAATTTTTAAACATGTTAATTTTAGGAATTAATGGTTGGCACACAAGAAGTCATGATGCATCCGCTTGTTTAGTAAAAAATGGAAAGATTTTGGCAATGGCAGAAGAAGAAAGATTTATTAGACAAAAATATGCTTTTGATAGAGCTCCGATTAATGCGATTAGTTATTGTCTTAAAGAAGCAAAAGTCACACCTGATGATATAGATATAGTGGCTTTAGGATGGAATTATAAATTAATGTATGAGTTGCGAGGCAAAAAATTTAATTATAAAGATGATCAAGTTTTAGATATTATATTTCCGTCAAAATATTTTCAACGCAAAAGAAAACTGAAATGTGTTATGGTTTCTCATCATTTAGCTCATGCCGCTAGTGTATTTTTTACTTCCGGGTTTAAAGAAGCGACCATTTTAGTTATAGATGGTCAAGGAGAAAATGAATCAACAACTATAGCTTATGGTAAAAAGAATAAAATATTAATACTTAAAACATTTCCAATTAAAGATTCTTTAGGGTATTTTTACGAAAGTATCAATAAATATATAGGGTTTAATTATTTAGATAGCGGCAAAACCATGGGACTTGCTCCTTACGGCAGAGCAAATATTAATTTTAGTAACATACATATTGACAATAATGGTTATAGTATAAATTTCAAAAAAGATTTCCAGTACAACCATTCTTCCTTAGATGAACAAGAAATCGTTGTTGCCTTATGGCATGAGGAGTTAAAAAAATATATTAAATCTTCAAACAAAGTAGAATATATTTTTGATAAAAATAAGTGTAAGATAAAAGCTCAATTCGGCATTCCACAGCATTATAAAGATTTAGCAGCTTCGGCACAGAACGCATTAGAAAAGACAATAGTCCATCTAGTTAATATTGCTATCCGGATGACCGGTATAAAAAATGTATGTTTGTCCGGGGGCGTTGCTCTTAATTGCGTAGTTAACGGAAAATTGCTTCGGAATACTTCAGTAAATAATTTATTTATATTTCCTTCAGCAAATGATGCAGGAGTAAGTGCAGGTGCTGCTTTATACACTGCTGCTTTGTATGATGAAGATGTAAGTTTTGCAAAAATAGAGCATTCGTACTTCGGACCCGGGTATACAAATAAAGAGATTGAAAGAATCCTAAAATTAAGAAAAATACGCTATATAAAAGCAAAAAATATTTATAAATCAGTAGCCAGGTTGTTGGCCGAAAACAAAGTTATCGGATGGTTTCAGGGAAAAATGGAAATTGGTCCCCGTGCTTTAGGTAATAGAAGTATTTTGGCAAGTCCCTTGGTAAAATTTAACCGGAAAAGAGTAAATATTATCAAAGGTCGAGAATTGTGGAGACCACTTGCTCCTTCTGTCTTAGACGAATACAAAGAGGAATATTTTGAAAACGCCGTATATTCTCCTTTTATGCTTACCGCCCTACAAATCAAAAAAGAAAAAAGAGCAATTGTTCCGGCTGTTGTTCACCTAGATGGGTCATCGCGACCTCAAATTGTTTCTAAAAAAATTAATAAGAATTTTTGGTTATTAATTAATGAATTTCGAAAAATTACTGGGATTCCTTGTCTATTAAACACCTCATTCAACCTCCAGGGCGAACCGATGGTATGTTCGCCTATTGATGCTTTAAAAGTATTTTTTTCAAGCGAGTTAGATTACTTAGTTTTAAATAAGTTTTTAATTAGCAAGTATGAATAAAATAAAAAATTTTATTCCTGTAAGCGTTATAATACCCGTTTCAAAAGATAAAAAGATATTTAAATGTATTGAATCTATAGATGTAAAAACAGAAATTATTGTTATATTAAATGGGAAATATGATATTAATATAGAAAACGAACTTAGAAAAATTACCGATATAAAAATCTATAAATTAAAAGATTTCAATTTTTCTAAAATTTATAATTTTGGCATTAGACAAGCAAGCTACGAAAATATATTTTTTATGGATTCTGACTGTGTTTTTGGTAAAGGTACTTTAATAAAATTATATAATAGTTTAGATAATTATTCTATAACAAAAGGAGGGGTTGTATTTTCTTATAATAATTTTATTCAAAAATTAATTGCTAAAGCTAGGGAATTTACTACATCCGATGAACCAAATTTGTACATACCAGGTCCAATGTTTAAAAAAGAAATCTTTAAAAAAATTGGATTATTTAATGAAGAAATTTATTTTTCTTCCGATGCTGAAATGAACGCAAGAATAAAAAAGGAAAAAATTAAATGGATATATATCCCGGAAGCGAAAATAATCCATGCTCCTCTTACCATAAGACAAGATTTTGTTAGTGCTTTTAGGTATGGCTGGGGTAGAAGTCAGAAACATAGAGTTTTGCATACTACAAAAACTAAATCTTTTATTGAGGAATTTTATTTTTATTTTATTCAAGGCGCACAACGTAAAGGATTGTTGGTGGGTATATATCTTTTATTTTGGTTGTTTTGTTTTAATTTAGGATTTTTTACAGAAAAAATAATAAATAAATTAAAAAAATGAAGAGGATAATTTTTATATCCGGAGTAAGAGGCGTGGGAAAAACAACGATATTAAAATATTTAAGAAGATTCAAAGAATTTATTTGTCTTGAATTTTATGATTTTCTTAAGGCAATTGCTAAATTTAACAAAACATCATGGTTGACAACAGAACAAGAAATAGGTCTAAAAATTAAAGAATTAGCTTTTAAAAATAAAACGGTTATATTTGCCCTTCATTGCGCTGTCCCTCATGAGAATTTATTTGAGGATATTAAAAATAATGTCAAAAGAGATTTTTCAGAAAGATTTGATGTCGGTTTAACACACGAGATGATACGTTGTATGAATTCAGAAGAAATTGATTTTATTTTTATTTATGTAAAAGTAAATAGTGGAATTTTAAGACGGAGATTAAAAAAAGATATTAAACAATATCCAAAAAGAGTAAGTGAAGAGTATTTTAAAAATTTAGAGAAAATTCAAAAGATAGATTATTTGAAGTTTAAAGAAATAATTTCAGAATTTAAAAGCCAGGGTATAAAATTTAAATATTTTATTATTTCCAATAATAGTTTTATGGGTCATACATTAAATTGTTTAAAAAGAATTATTTATGAACGAGTATAAAAAATTTACATTTATAAAAGATGTTATTGGATTTGTTGATGATGAATTATTTACAACTGACAATATTAAAATTGCTACCAATTTCGGCGCAAGTAAGCTAAACTCTGTTGTTAAAACCGCCATTCTTTCTGTTTTGGCTGGTTATAAAGAAAAAGATAATATCACTGTATTTGATAATATTGATTTAAGAAAATTAATTGATATAAAAGAATTCATCAATTTAAATTTGAATTTTAAAAACAAAGCACCAAGGCAATATGATATTAATATTACCTATAAAAAAATTACAAAGGAAAAAGATAAAAATAGAGATATTATTAATAATAAATTGAATTATTATAATTCTATTTTACTTCTTAGTGGTGGCATAGATAGCGTTGGTGGATTATTATACTGTTTATCAAAAAAGGAAAAAATTCTGCCTATTTGGATTGATTTTGGGCAAAAAAACCGTAAGAGCGAAAAGAAAGTAATTAAACTAATTGGAAAGAAGTTAAACATTCCAATATTGATAATTTATATTGATTTAAAAGATTATGTAAATAAAGGATGGAGACATTGGAGACATGGTATCATTCCAGCAAGAAATTTTTTATTTCTTGCATTATCTAGTCTTTTTATTTCAATGAGCAAACAAAAAACTTTTAAGGTTTATCTTGGTGCTTCAAGGGGAGAGATTAATTCTAACCATAATGATAAAAGTCGAAAATTCTATAAGATTATTTCAAAGTTGCTTTCTTTGTGTACTCACAAAAAGATAAAGGTTTGGACCCCTTTTTATAAATATAATAAAGCTGAAATCATTGCTATTTGGCAAAAAAAATGGTATCCTAAATATGGAATTTCTGTAAAAGATACATCGACTTGTTATTTAGGAAATAATTGTGGACTATGTTCTGCCTGTTACTATAGATGTATTAATGCAGTAGCGGTTGGTGTTGAAGATGTAATATATAAAAACAATCCTTTCAGTGATAAGGGGAAAATTATTAGAGATTATTATATTTCAAATTTTAATAAATGGGGGGAGATTCGTAAAATCGATTTCCTCATAGCTTTATTAAGAAATAAAAGATTTCTACCTAAAGAAATAAAGCAGTTTTTAAAAAATAGTCTAAAAAATTATCGCAAAAAAATTAAAGAAAGAATTAAGAATTTAAAGAACATTTATTAATAGTTTAAAAAATGAATATTTTAATTATATCTCCACATCATGATGATGAAGTAATAGGTTGTGGGGGAACGATAGCAAAATATAGCCGAAAGGACGATAAAATTGCTGTAATTTATATTATGGCTGGCTGGTCTGGTATTCCTAAAATTAAATCAAAAGAAAAAGCTATTAAAATTAGAGAAAAAGAGGCACACGACTCCTGTAAAATTTTAGGTGTCCAAAAAACTATTTTCTTAAGAGAAGACGATAGAAATATCTACAATAAGAAAGGGGAAATTATTCAAAAATTAATTAAGGTAATAAGGGATATTAAACCAAATTTAGTTTATGTTCCTCACCCAAATGAAAAGGATATAGAACATAGAATTACTTATGAAGCAACAAAGGAGGCTATATGGTTATCAAAAAGTCCTTATTTACCCAAGCTGGGCGTTCCAACAAAATCAATAGAAAATGTTTATTTATATGAGGTTTGGACTCCAATGAAAGATTTTTTTATAAGAGAAGACATAACAGATGTTATCGATGTAAAAACAAAAGCTTTGTTAGCATACAAAAGCCAGCTAGAATATTTTAATTTAGTTGATGCTATTACCGGTTTAAATATGTATCGTGGATCAATGGTCGGTACAACCAAGAAATTCGCTGAAGTTTTTCAAGTTGAAAATCCTTGATAAATTAGGCGAATTATATTATTATATGAGTAGGCCATTGTTCCTTAAAAACAGAAAGAGAGGTGAAAAAATATGATCCAATTTGAAGCAACGCAAGAGCAACGCGAAAAGGTTCTTGGCCTTTTCTCAAAATATAGAGAAGACAGGCCGAAACCAGACAGAAACCTTGACCAATTCTGGGCAACCGAGGATACAGTCCTTCGTCGGGTTGTGTTACTGGGGACTATTCCGGATATTTCGCAGAAGAAGCTGCTTTTTCTCGGCGATGACGATCTGACTTCGGTAGCTTTTACTTTGCTGTTCAAAGCAGAGAGAGTTACCGTTGTTGATATCGACAGTCGACTCCTACGGTTTCTTGAAATGGTTGCACGGGAAGAAGAGCTACCGATTGAAACGTTTGAGCATGATTTAAGGAATCCGCTTCCTAAGTCCGACTTCAAGCACTACGACACTGTCTTCTTCGACCCCCCTTATACTCCCGAAGCCCTGAATATCTGGCTTATCCGGGCGATCGAGGCAACGATTACCGGAGGCCCCGACCGTAAAAAGAAAAAACCAGAAGTACTCTCGCGCAAGCACTATCTCATGTGCTACGGCTACACGGATCGGGAGACTGAACGCGGACTGAAGATACAGAAAGTGCTTACTTCCCTTGGTCTTGTTATTCAAGAGAAGGTTAGAGACTTCAATCGTTACCATGGGGCCGAATCAATTGGCTCCAAGAGCGATCTCCTCGTGCTTCAGCCGACGCCGAAGGTGAACATTCGCCAGCTTGATATTGCTCGCAGCCAGTTTTACACTGGCCAGAAACAAAACAAGCCGGGTAGCAGAAAAGGCTAGTGTGGAAACCGAGCTAGTCAACCCTTTCTCTTATCGGTTTCTTTTTTCTAAAAAAAGATAGCATAGCTTATGAAAACTTTAGATATTGATTTCTCTATTTCTGGTACCAAAATTACGATTCCTTTTAATGCTATTTGTTCTGTTACAAAAAAAGGATTTGAAGGAAATATTATTATTGAGTATAGGCCCGATAAGAAAGTAGTTGAGTATGTAGATATAGAGAATGCCATAAGAGATATTACAAAAAATAAACTAACTGTAGAGGAATTGGCTAATAATGTATTTAAAGAAGTAAAAATTGCTATTTCGCCAAAGTATTTAAAAATCTTGGTTGATGTGCAGAGATCTGATGCTCATCAGCCAGTTCAAGTTTGGATAGAAGAAAATTTTGAATAAAATTTATGACGATATATCTAATAATTCTTTGGATTATAGGGGTTACCAGTTTTACCCTATTGGGCAGTTGGTATGCCAGAAAATTCAATAAGCCGGATTTACTGATTGCTCTTTATGTTACTTTTGTGCTCTCGGCGCAGATATTGGCAGTTAAAATTTCTGAATTTAATTTAGGATTTAAATCGTTTTTTGTCCCAAGCGGAATTTTAGTTTTTTCCATTACTTATCTTTTAACGGATATTGTAAACGAAAAATTCGGCAGAAAAGAGACGCAGAAAATGATTTTAATTGCCTTTATTACCCAAGTGGCAATGGTTTTCTTTTTCTGGTTGGGTGTAAAATTTCCGCCAGCGCCTTTTTGGCAAATCCAAGATGTTTGGCAGCAAATATTTGGTTTGGTACCCAGAATTACATTGGCCAGCTGGGTAGCCTTTTTGATTAGCGAAAATTTTGATGCTATTGTCTTTTCTTGGTTTAAAAAAATAACCCAAGGTAAATACTTATGGATGAGAAATGTTTTTAGTTCCATACCCGCTTTGGCATTAGATTCACTGATTTTTGTTCCATTAGCATTCTTGGGAGTTATGCCTGTTTGGCCTTTAATTTTGGGACAAATTGTAGTGAAATGGCTTGTGGGATTAGTGAATGTTCCTTTTATGTATTTCAATAAGTGGCTACTTGGTAAGTCTTAATACTTGATGTGAGAATAAAATAATTTAAAAAGCAACATTATGGAATTTAAAGAAATTGGTAAATTTGAACGTAATGAGGATGATAATTTACAATCCGAGATATTGGATCTTTTAGACAAGTATGACATTAAATTGGATCCAGATCGCAAAGATCAACACATTTTAACTTCAAAAGAAGTTATAACCCAGCTTGTTGACTCGGCGGAATTAACCTCCGATGATATTGTGTTAGAAATAGGCCCGGGACCTGGACAAATAACCGAGTCGCTTGCTCAAAATGCGGGCAAGGTTTATGCCATTGAGATAGATGAAAGATTCGGACCTATACTTGAAGATCTGCAGAAAAAATACAAAAATTTGGAAGTTATTTTTGGTTCTGCCCTAGATGTTAAATGGCCTGATGTTAATAAGGTAGTTTCAAATCCGCCATTTAGCATTCTTGAGCCACTGATAGAAAGACTAATTAAGGAAAAAAGAATAAAAATTTGCTCGTTCATTATTGGCGAAAAATACTATCAGAGATGCACTGGTGTAAAGGATAGAACTACAAGAACATCTTTAATGACACAAGCTTTTTTTGATACGGAGCTAATATCAAAAGTTGACGGTGATAAATTTTTTCCAAGGAGCAGAGAAAAATCAGTTATTATGAAATTATTAAGGAAAGACAAAAAAGGATCAGATTTTGGATTAAGATTGTTAGTATCGCGAATGGTTAATACTCCAAACGAATCAGTAGTCGGATTGTTGAGAGATATAATCAATGAAAAAGTAAATTTGCGAACTATGGATTATCAAAACATACCAACAGTGAAATCTTTGAATGTTCCCGAGACGACTCTGAGAAAAAGTTTAAGAGATTTGGACAATATGGATATTAATGTATTGGCAAGGGCAATAGGATCATTAAAGAAAAAGTTTCGATGAAAAAAGCCAAAGCTATTTATTGTTTTTAATTTTAAGCCCGCCGAAAAAATTGGACTCTCCAGTGAGGGCGGCTCGGCAGGGGGGTTCAAGGGGGGGAATGCCGAACCGCCCGAGCGGAAGTCCCGCCGCCCGCGCGAGAGCGCAAAGCCAAGCAGAAAATTTTGCTTTTCCTTTTAGAAGAATTTTTTGGTGGGGCGCGCAAAGTCAAAATGTAAGGCAAAATTTTCTGCGAGGCAGGCCGTCGCTTGCGGCGGCTGGCGGCGGTCAACAATTCTTGCTAAGATAGGTTCGAGCGTGGTTGTATAGATACACCAGAAAAAATAAAAATAAAAGACAAAAAATTATTAAATAAACAAGGGCCTATAGCATAGTGGTAGTGCATCCGCTTCGCATGCGGAGGGTGGCAGTTCGATTCTGCCTAGGTCCACCAAAGTTGATTTTTGCCCTCGTCTTTCATAGAAATTTGGTAGTAAAAATTAAAAAATTTTATCAGCAATATGTCTTGGCGAATAAAATTAATTATTTTAATTTTTATTACTCTTTTTGGTTTATTACTCAACTACGAAAAAGAAAGGGGGTCTTTCCTTAAATTTTTCCCAGTTATTGAGAAACCATCATTGGCTCAAATTTCGCTTTATAAAAACAAAGAAAAAAATCTTTTTTATGAAAAAAATTTTTGGGGTTGGCCGTTTGCTTATTGGGAGAAAGGACAATTTAATCTGAAGTTTTTAATTTTCAATTTAGTTTTTTATCTTGCGGTTTGGTTAATTATTCTTTTTGTTATTTGGTTTATTGCTGGTATTAAGAGAATAAAAGAACGAAGAATAAAACCACCCAAATTAGGTTTTTAGTTATCCACAAATTAATTTGACAATTTTTTCTTTTTTGTTATTATGAAAATACTTTAAAATTAAGATGTTTAAAGTGAAATCAAAAAACCAAATTTTTAAATTTCCAAGCGGATGATGTTTCGGCTATTTTTTAAGGTAGTCTAAAAACCGCTTGGCAAAGCGGTTTTTTGATTTCTGCTCTTTAAAAATTTAAAAGATAAATAACTAATAAGGTCTTTTTATGGGTCTTGATCGAAATTATTACTGCACATGGTGGATGCCTTGGCAGGAAGAGGCGATGAAGGACGTAGCAGCCTGCGATAAGCCTCGGGGAGGTGGCAAGCAACCTTTGATCCGGGGATTTCCGAATGGGGAAACCTAATCCGAGTAATGTCGGATTATTCCGATGTTTTGTCGGAAGGCGAACCTGGCGAAGTGAAACATCTCAGTAGCCAGAGGAAAAGAAATCAACAGAGATTCCCTGAGTAGTGGCGAGCGAAAGGGGAAAAGCCTAAACCTACCTTGTGCTTCGCACAAGGACAGGGGTTGTGGAAATTGTCATGCTCTGATTTTAATCAGAGCGAAGAAAACAAAATTCCTAGTAGAATGGCGTGGAATAGCCAGCCAAAGAAAGTGAAAGCCTTGTATACAAAAGGAATTTTGTTTCTTGACGGTTTTCCAAAGTATGTCGATGAAAAGGTAACGTCGGCAGAATCAAGGAGAACTATCTCCTAAGGCTAAATACTCCTTCCTGACCGATAGTGAACAAGTACCGTGAGGGAAAGGTGAAAAGTAGGGCGGTGAGCCCGTTGAAAAGTACCTGAAACCATGTGCTAACAAAGACTCGGAGTCCCGATTTAAATCGGGATGACGAGGTTCCTATTGAAGAATGAGCCAGCGAGTTTACTTGTGCAGCAAGGTTAACCCGTTGATTTAGCGGGGGAACCGTAGCGAAAGCGAGTCTGAATAGGGCGTTGAGTTGCACAAGTAAGACCCGAAGCCGGGTGAGCTACCCATGGCCAGGGTGAACTCCGATGAAAATCGGAGGGAGGCCCGAACCGGTTGGCTGTGCAAAACCATCGGATGAGCTGTGGGTAGGGGTGAAATGCCAATCGAACTCGGGAATAGCTGGTACTCCCCGAAATAGCTGATGGGCTAGCCTCAGTGTGGGACTCGGGGGTAGAGCGACTGGATGGACGTGGGAGGATTTTTCCTTACCATATCCAACCAAACTCCGAATACCGAGTATCTTATACACTGGGAGTCAGTCCGTGGGGGCTAAGCTCCATGTGACAAAAGGGGAACAGCCCAGATTCTCATCTAAGGTCCCTAAGTCTAGACTAAGTGTGAAAGGCAGTGATAAAACTCAGACAACCAGGAGGTGGGCTTAGAAGCAGCCATCCTTTAAAGAAAGCGTAACAGCTCACTGGTCAAGTTTTATCGCACTAAAAATTTACCGGGGCTTAAGTCTAGCACCGAAGATAGAAACCTCGACATATTGTTGGGGTGGTAGGGGAGCATCCCGATTTCAGTGAAGTTAATTCGTAAGAATTAGTGGAGAAATCGGGAGAGAGAATGCTGGCATAAGTAGCAAGACGGCCGATGAAAAATCGGCCCGCCGAAAGTCCAAGGTTTCTTCCGCAACGATAATCGTCGGGAGGTTAGGCGGTCCTAAGGTGAATCCGAAAGGAGTAACTGATGGATAGCCGGTTAATATTCCGGCCCCCGATCACTTTCCGAGGGGGTGACGCTTCTTCTTACTCGGAGCGCAATTTGGCTATTTGCGTTTAAGTAGAAAATGGGTTCTTGAGGCAAATCCCAGGAACAAAAGTTTTCTACGAATAAAATTCCCGAAAGGGAAAATTCTGGGGTCGAAGGAGCCAAGAAAAACCTCTAGGTTCGCTATTTTGGCGAAAAGAAGTGATCGGACCGTACCGCAAACCGACACAGGTGGACGGGCAGAATATGCTCAGGCGAACGAGAGAACCCTCGTTTAGGAACTCGGCAAAAAAGTGGCCGTAACTTCGGGATAAGGCCTTCCCCCACCACTTTGTATTTGATTCAAAATCAAAAACCAAATTATTTTGGTTTAATTACAAGAATTGAGTCCAAAGTGGTGGGGGACGCAGCGAAAGTGTCTCACGCGACTGTTTACCAAAAACACAGGTCTCTGCTTAACTCGTAAGAGGAAGTATAGGGGCTGATGCCTGGCCAGTGTCAGAAGGTTAAGGGGATGGCTGATCCCCGAGTTTTCTCGGGGTGAGGTCTGAACCTAAGCCCTGATGAACGCCGGCGGTAACTATAACCGTCCTATGGTAGCGTAATCCCTTGCCGGGTGAGTTCCGGCCTGCACGAATGGCATAACGACGTGAGAACTGTCTCAACGAGGGACTCGGCGAAATTGCGAGACCCGTGAAGACGCGGGTTACCCACAGTTAGACGAAAAGACCCCGTGAAGCTTTACTACAACTTGACATTGGTATATGGCTAAACATGTTGAGCGTAGGTGGGAGCTCCGATAGCGTAAGCTTGTCGGAGCAACAATGAGACACCACCCTTGTTTAGTGATATCCCTAACCCTGCCTTTAGTGGGGGACAGTGTCTGGTGGGTAGTTTATCTGGGGCGGATGCCTCCCAAAAGGTAACGGAGGCGCTTACTAAGGTCGGCTTAATCCGGATGGAAACCGGATTGGACGTGCAAAGGCATAAGCCGGCTTGACTGCAAGGCGTACGTGCCGCGCAGAGAGGAAACTCGAACTTAGTGAACCGATGCGTCCATGTAGGCGGCGCAAAGATCAGCGGACAAAAGCTACTCCGGGGATAACAGGCTTGTCGGGCCCGAGAGTCCCTATCGACGGCCCGGTTCGGCACCTCGATGTCGGCTCCTCGCATCCTGGGGGTGGAGAAGCTCCCAAGGGTTTGGCTGTTCGCCAATTAAAGCGGGACGTGAGCTGGGTTCAGAACGTCGTAAGACAGTTCGGTCTCCTATCTACTGTGGGCGTTTAAAGGCTGAAGGGGCCCTTTCATAGTACGAGAGGACCTGAAAGGACGGACCACTGGTGTACCAGTTGTCGTGCCAACGGCATAGCTGGGTAGCCATGTCCGGTTAGGATAAGCGCTGAAAGCATCTAAGCGCGAAGCCGTCCCTAAGATTAGCCTTGAAGACCCCTTGAAGACTACAAGGTTGATAGGCGGCAGGTGTAAGTCCGGCAACGGATTGAGCCGAGCCGTACTAATCGGTCTGATTTTTTCGATCAAGATCCATAAAAGAGATCTTATTAGAATTTTAAAAATATAAAATAAAAATCCTCTTGGTGGTTTAAGCGAGATGGAAACACCCGTTCCCATTCCGAACACGGAAGTTAAGCATCTCAGCGTCGATGATAATATCCGGTTCGCCGGATGTGAAAGTAGACCACTGCCAAGAGGGTTTTTATTTTTTGTCAATTTGAAATAAAAAATAGAAAGTGTTAAAATTATTCTATGCTTTTAATCTATTTTTTATCATTTATTTTTCTTTTTGCCCTTTTATCCATTTTTTTTATCTATCTTTTCCTTATTTTAGGATATATTTCAACTAAAGTTCTCTTTGTTTCATCTTCTCGGAAGTTTGTTCAGAAAATTCTAGAAATAATGGCTTTAAAAGAAAATCAAGTTTTGGTTGATTTAGGTTGTGGTGATGGTTTATTTCTTATTGAAGCAGAAAAAAAATATCGAGTAAAAACAATCGGTTATGAACTTTCTTTAATTGCTTTTATTCTTTCTAAGATTAATATCTTTTTAAAAAGAGCAAAAACAAAGATTTATTTTAAAAATTTTTTTCAAGCTAATCTTTCTGAAGCCGATATTATCTTCTGTTATCTTTGGCCGAGTCTTATGCCTAAACTTTCTGAAAAATTTAAGAAAGAATTAAAATCAGGGACTAAAATTTTTTCTCTCGCCTTCCCCATGCCAAATTGGCCAAACGAAAGGATAGAATATTTAGATGAAAAAAATAAAAAATGGAAAATTTATATTTATCAAAAAGAATAATATGCGCTATATCGTAGATTTTCATCTTCATAGCAAATACTCTCGGGCTACTTCGCCGCAGATGGACTTGGAACATTTAGATAAGTGGGCGCAACTCAAGGGTATTCAGATTTTAGGGACCGGTGATTTTACTCACCCGCTTTGGTTTAAAGAGATAAAAACCAAACTAGAACCATTGAATAATGGACTTTTTAAATTAAAAACCGCCAAAGACAATGCAGTTTATTTTATCTTAACAACAGAAGTTTCTTGTATTTACACAAAAAATGGTCAAGGAAGACGCATTCATCTTATTATTTTTTTGCCAGATTTTTCAAGTGTGGAAAAATTTAATGCCCAACTTTCTTGGTCTGGAAATTTGAAAGTTGATGGCCGACCAATGCTTGGTTTAGATGCCAAAGAAATTTTAAAAATGGTTTTAAATATTTCGCCAGATGGTTTAGTTGTTCCGGCCCATATTTGGACGCCTTGGTACTCAATTTTTGGCTCAAAATCTGGCTTTGATTCAATTGAGGAATGTTTTGACGAATATTCAAAATATATTTTTGCCGGCGAGACAGGACTTTCCAGTGATCCGCCGATGAATTGGCGACTTTCTTCTTTAGATAGAATTGCCTTAATTTCTTGCTCGGACTCCCACTCACCACAAAATTTAGGTCGGGAAGCAACAGTTTTTGATTTTGAAGACGTTTCCTATCAAAAAATTATAGAGGCGATTAAAAAGAAAGATAAAAATCATTTAAAATATACCATTGAGTTTTTTCCTGAAGAGGGAAAATATCATTTTGACGGTCATCGGCTATGTCATGTTTCTTTTTCACCACTTGAAACAAAAAAAAGAGGAGGAATTTGTCCGGTTTGTGGTCGGCCCTTGACGATTGGTGTGATGCATCGGGTGGAAAAATTAGCGGATCGTCCAGAAGGATTTGTTCCAGAAAATGCTATTCCTTTTAAAAGTTTAGTACCTTTAAGAGAAATTATTGCTGAGTCTTTAGCCGTTGAAAAAAATTCAAAGGCAGTAGAAAACGAATATTTAAATCTTATTAAAAAGGGTGGTAGTGAATTTAGAATTCTTTTAGATTTATCAGAAGAAGAATTAAAAATAATTGCTTCTGAAAAAATTACCGAAGGGATTATTCGGATGCGTTGTGGTGAGGTTCAAAAAATTCCCGGTTATGATGGTGTTTATGGTAAAATTAGCGTTTTTAGTAAAGGAGAAGAAAAAAAAGAAAGTAAGCAAGCCACCCTCTTTTAAATGGTGACAGTCACCAAGAAGTATGGTTTTAAAAGGCGCATTAATTCTAGTTTATAAGGCAAAAAATTAAATTTGGCAAAAATTTATGAGAGTTTTATATGGTGATTTAATTGCTGAAAAAATTTATAAAAATTTAAAAGAAAAAAGAGAAGAGTTAAAAATTAAGCCGGGCTTGGCGGTAATTATGATTGGTAAAAATGAGGCCTCGCGAATTTATATTAGACTTAAACAGCTAGCCGCGGAAAAACTTAATTTTTATTTTAAAAAATATTTTTTTACAGAAAAAATTAAAGAAAAAAAAGTTCTAGAAATTATTAAAAACTTAAATCAGGATAAAAAAATCCATGGTATTATTGTTCAACTTCCTTTACCGAAAAATTTTAATCCTTCAAAAATTATTCAAAAAATTTGTCCTGAAAAAGATATCGATGGATTTCGCTCCAAAACAAAATTTATTTCACCCACTCATCAAGCAATTTTAAAACTACTTTCTTTCTATAAAATCAAAATAAAAAATAAAAAAATTGTCATTTTTGCCAACTCACTAGTTTTTGCCAACCCACTTCTAAAATTTTTTAAAAAAAGAGGAGTAAAAATAAAAATAATTCTAAAAAGTAAATATACATCTTGTTTTTGCGAAGACGAGAAATACCTTAAGGAGGCAGATATCTTAATTGTCGCCATTGGTCAACCAAAATTTTTAAAGAAAGAAATGATAAAAAAGGGGGCGATAATTATTGATGTTGGTTACTCAAGAATAAAGAAAAAACCGGTTGGCGATGTTGATTTTAAAAGTTGTTCTCAAAAAGCAGGAGCAATTTCTCCGGTTCCTGGTGGTATTGGTCCTTTAACTGTTGCCTTCTTGATGAAAAATGTTTTTTCAGCGGCTAAAAAATTTTTAAAATAAAAAATTTTTATCTTATCTCTTTTTTCAGCCACTTCAAATAATTTTTTTCTCCCCTAGTGATTGGCCAAGAAAAAATGGCTGGAATTTTATAAGGATGATTATCCTTGATTATTTTTTCAATTTTTTGATAATTTTTCTTAAAAGTTTTAATCATCAATGCCCATTCTTTAGCTTTTTCAATCCTGCCATGCCAGAGATATTGTGTCTTAATTGACCAGATATTGATACAAGCCGCTAAACGGCACTTTAAAATTTGTTTGACAATCCTTTCAGCCAATTTTTTATTGGGAAAAGTTGTATAGATAATAATCATTTGAGATAAATGGTTAAAAATTATTATTTAGATTTCGAAAAGATAAAATTTTTATTTTTCATAACCAACCGGAATAATGGCTAAAGGTCTTATTTCTTTTTTAAGATTTAAAATTTTTACCACTTCTTTTTCATTAAAGGCGCCAACCCAGCAAGTACCAAGGTCCAAAGCCGTGGCAGCTAAAATTAAATTTTCTGTGGCCGCGGCTGCGTCTTGAATCACATATAAATTTCTTCCTCGTTCACCATAATATGAGGCAGTTTTTTCAACATCAGAGATAACAACAATTACTGCTGGTGCTTGAGCAATAAAATCTTGTCCTAAAGCCGCTCTGGCAATTTCTTCTTTAGTTTTTTGATCGCGAATGATTATAAAATCGGTTGGATAAAGACCACCAGCCGAAGGAGCTGTTTTTGCTGCCCCAATAATTTTTTCAATTAAATCATCTGAAATATCTTTTTCAGAATCAAATTTTCTGACCGAGTGTCTTTTTTTAAATACTTGCCAAATGTCCATAATTTTATTCTTTTATTTTTTCAGTGGTAAAAATATAAATTTCTGTTTGAGGATCACGCCAAGCATCAGAAGGTAGACCTGCTTTATGGCTACATAAAACAGATAAAAATTCTTCTAAATTATAACCAAATTCTTTAGCTACTTCAGGTAAAAAAACTCCACCCCTTAAACCTTTTTTCACAATTACTCCGTGTTCTCCTAATTTTATTTGATAAGGATCAGAAATTTTTTTTAAAGGAGAAAGAATAGAAATTTCAATTTTAATTTCTGATAATTCTTTCAAAGAAACCGGATAAAATCGATTATCTTCGGTTGCCGCGGCAATTGCCATTTTAGAAACTGCTTCAACTAAAGGATAAATTGGTTCAAGTGTTCCGATGCACCCTCGGAGTTGATCGCCGTTTTTTAAAGTGACAAAAACACCTCTTTTTTCTTTTAATTTTTCAGAGATTTCAAATTTTGGAATTTTACCTTCTTTTAAATAAAATTCAATTGATTGGCGAGCAATTTTTAAAATTTGTTTTTTTTCTTCATTTGAAAATTCATTTTTCATAATTTGATTATATTCTTAATTTAAAAAACGATAAAGATAGGTTCGATTTTTTATTTTCGAAATTTATTGATTTCATAAATGGCAATGCCAGTGGCAATGGCCACATTTAAAGATTCCTTTTTTCCAGCCATTGGTAAATGAATAATTTTATCCGCTCTTTTTAAAAGAGATTTTGAGACACCTTTTATTTCATTACCCACAATTAAAATTAAAGGAAATTTTGGTTTAAATTTATCATAGGGAATACTTTCTTTTGTTTGCTCTAGGGCGATAATTTGAAAACCTTCTTTTTTTAATTTATCAATAACTCGCCAGGCCTGCCAATAATGCTCCCAAGGAATACTTTTTTCAGCCCCTAAAGCAACTTTTTTAACTTTTTCATCATTTGGTTTTCCGGTAATGCCAGCTAAAATAATTTTATTAATTCCACCAGCGTCAGCCGTTCTAAAAATTGCCCCAACATTAAAAAGTGAACGAATATTATCTAGTAAAAGATAAAATTTTTTATTTTTCATAAAGAATTTTTAAGGCTTGAGACTTTTCTGAGTTTTTTATTTTTGCTTTTCTGATTGCTCTTTCTAAAATAGAAATTGATAAATCGTATTGTTTTTTATTAACCGGATAAGGAACACCATCTTTTCCGCCATGGGTGAAAGAATAGCGAATAGGATCTTTAAAAGAAGGTTTAGTGCCATAAATTAATTCTGAAATTAAAGCCAGAGCACGCAAAGTTTTTGGACCAACCCCTTGATAAGAAACCAATTCTTCGAAATTTTTTGGCCGAGACTCATGGGTCTGAAACAAAACTTTTTCAATTCTTTTTTCAATAATCGGTGTTAATGGAATCCAGTGATATTTCGGCATATTTAAAACTTTTATTTTTCTAAAATCTTTAAGCAAAACATTAAAAGGAGATCTAACAATTTGAGTTGAAATTTCTCTTGTCTTTTCACTTTCTGAAGCAACTAAATTTAATGGTCTGCCTTTAAAATCACAACAGATCGCCGTATGTGGTTCATTAACAAAATTAAATGTTTTAAAAGAGAGCCAGTGATATCGCCTAGCCATTTGAATTTCTTCATTCATTCCTTGTTGAATTACTGCCCAATCTCCCCCTTTTGTAAAAATAAAAGTGTGATGATAAATTTGAAAGCCATCTTGTAAACAAGAATTATCAATTTTGGCTGACATTTTGCTAGCATAAATTAATTTTGGCGCAAAATTCAAAGAAAATTTTTGACCATATTCTTCAATTTCACTTGGCGCTTTACGCGAAGTTTTACCCTTTCCTCCAACAACAAAAATTCCCAAATCTTTTTCTTTTCCTTTTAATGCTTCTTTAATTGCGCCACAAACCGTTGTGCTTGAACCAGAAGAATGCCAATCAAAACCCAAAACACAAGCAAAAGATTGAAACCAATAAGGATCAGAAAGACGAGCTAAAACTTCTGTCGGAGAAAATTCCATCACTATTGTTTCAATAATCGCCCCGGCCAATCTTTTCATTCTAGCAAAAAGCCAAGCCGGACAAGATCCGTAATGAAGTGGTAAATTGGCAATTCCTGTTTTCATAGTAATAAAATTGTGCTATCTTTGGTTTTTATTTTAATACCAATAATTTTTTCTAAAAGCCAAACTTAAGTTAAAAGATGGTTGGTTGCGAGGTGGTAAAAGCAAATAATTTTTACCAAGGATGAATAAAAAAACAATTCAGTTAACCAAATATGGATCTAGATTTTTACCAGAATTGTAATATTTAAAAAATTTTTCTTGCCCCATTTTTCCCCTTTATTTAAGTCCAAAAATTTTTAAAAATAAATGCCATCACCTTTTTCTTGAAAGATTTTATATTGATTTTTTAAGAAAATTTTTTATTCTTTCTGCTTCTTTTTTTACCACCTCGGTATCATAATCAGCACTGTGAGCCGGCGAGCCGAGATAAGAAACTCTTTTCTGATCTAAATGAAGATTTAAAATTATTTTTTCTGGTGTTTCTTTGATAATGTAAAGATGAAAGTGGGGAAAAGAATAAATTCCCGCCCGATGAACAAAACTTTCTTTTCCGGTCTTTTTATCAAAAATTTTTCGATAACCACATCTTAAAATCAATTTCTCAAAATCCAAATTTTTATTTTTTATCTCAAACCTCATCTTTTTAAAATTTTAATCACCATCTGTCAGAGTTTATTAAATTTTTTATTTAGGCAAAATCTCAAACAAAACCTTCCTTTTTGCCTTTTTTGCGTATTTTTTTGTAAGTTTTTTCGCTTTCTTAATTGCTTCTTTTGAAATTTTTTTACCGCGAATTAAAGTGGTTGGGCCAGGCGTATCTTTTAGCTCAATTAAAACATCTCCTTTTTTAGCCAATTTTTTGATTTCTAAATTTTCTTGATGATTCCTTCCGACAACGATTAGGACAAACTGACCTAAAAGATTATACCAGAAATGGCGACCTAATTTTAAGAGTTTGGCATCATTTTCATCAATTTTGCCAAAATTGTTAAGCATGGCTTTAAATCTTTTCACAAATTCTTGATCACATAAAAGACAACCACCAGCCGGACTGGGATAATTTTTTAAACCATATTTTTTGGCTAATTCCATTTGCGGTAAGCGGCGACGACCAGAAATAGCCAATAATTTTTTTCGATCAATCAACCCCCTTTTTTCTACTTCAGTTTCTGGTAAAAGTTTGGCTGAGAGAGGTCTTAAAATTTTATTTTCTAAACCAGTTTCTTTTTCAATTAATTTTAGGGCTCTTAAATTTTGACTCATTGGTCGTTCACCTAAAACTTCACCAGTGGCAATAAAATCAGCACCCGAATAGCATAACCCTCGCCTTATGGCTCGGGGTACCCGAAAATGCCCACCCGAATTTTTTTTCAACATTGCTTTTGCTTTCTTTAACATAAAAATTCGACAATCAAGACAAGGGTTTAAACCACTGCCATAGCCAAATTTTGGTTTTTTAACAATTTCTAAATATTCTTTAAATAATTTTCCTTTAGTACAATCAATAAATTTAATTGGCACTCCTTCAACTTGAGTAAAATTAAAAACACAAATTTTATCAGCACAACAACCAGTACCAAAAGGTAAAATAAAATAAAGAGCAGTCAAATCAATTTTTTGCTCTTTTAAAATTTTTATTACTAACCGGCTATCAAGTCCACCAGAAAAAAGAACAATGCCTTTAATTTTCATATTAGAAATTTAAAGAGAGACGACGAATTAAAATAAAGGAAACCCCGCCCCACAAAAGAGATAAAATTAAAATTAATTTTCCTTCTTTTTTTAACTCTGGTTCAGATAAAAGGTATAAAGAAAAAACCAAACCAGCAAATAAGGGATTAAAAATAGTAATCAAGAGGCCAATAATAATTAATTTATTTTTTGATTTTAGAGTAATTTTTTCATCCATAACAAAATTATATGCAAATCAATACAAATCTAAAATACAAATCTTTACAAATTTGTAATGATTAGTATCAGAAATTAGTAACGATTAGCATCTTTATTCAGTGACTTTATAGACAATGTCTCCTTCTTTGACTGGCTGATCAACTTTTAAACCAACATCATCATCAGCTTTGGCTACTTCAATATTCTGATGTTCAACTTGCATTGACTCTACTTTTTGTTCAAATTCTTTGTTGTGGCCAACGATTTTGATAGTATCACCAACTCTTAATTCATCAGAAAGTTTAATCACCGCTACAGAAATTTTACTGAAGAAGTGTGTAATTTTGCCAATTTCTTTTTCTGCCATAAAATTTAAAATTAAAAATTATTAATTAATTATTCGCCTTTTATAACCGCTAAAGGTACAACCCTTGCCACTCTTTTTGCTAAACCAGCCCCACTGACAATTTTGACTACATGATCAATGTTCTTGTAGGCCTCGGGCGCTTCTTCGGCTAAACCAGCCGGAGAACCACATTTAACAATTATACCACGTTTTGCCATTTCGCGAATTAAATCTTCACCCCAAACTGTTTTTTTGGCTGCGGCTCGACTCATTGTTCGGCCAGCACCATGACAAACCGAGTAAAAACTTTCTTTTGCTTCTTGAGTGCCAACTAAAATATAACTAGCTGTCCCCATCGAACCCGGAATCAAAACTGGTTGACCAACTGACTGATAAATTTTTGGTAATTCTTGATGGTGGGGCGGAAAAGCCCTGGTGGCGCCTTTGCGATGGACAATTAATTTTTTGCTGTCATATTCTTCAATCTTGGCAATATTATGAGCCACGTCATACAAAACTTTAACTGATCGATTTAAAATTTTTTGCCAAACCCGACGCGTTAGATAAGTAATGACTTGCCGATTAGCCCAAGCGAAATTAGCCGCGCTCGCCATCGCGCCAAAATAATTCTGACCTTCTGGCGAATTAAATGGCGCACAAGCCAATTCTCGGTCGGGTAAATTAATTTTGTATTTAGCCAGCACCCGTCCCATTAAATTAACATAATCAGTGCAAACCTGATGGCCCAGACCTCGCGAACCAGTATGAATTAAAAGGGTAATTTGATTTAAATAAAGACCAAATTTTTTTGCTACCTCCTCATCAAAAATTTGCGTGACTTTTTGAATTTCTAAAAAATGATTACCACTACCGAGTGTTCCAAGTTGATCACGACCTCGCATTTTGGCTTTTTCTGAAACTTTATTTGGCTCGGCTTCTTTAATATTTCCATAAGATTCACATCTTTCTAAATCTTCTTTTTCACCATAACCCTGTTCAACTACTCTTCGAGCCCCTTCTTTTAAAACACGATCCATCGCTACCTTATCTAACTTAATTTTACCTGTTGAACCAACACCAGAAGGAATGTTTCGATTAAGTTCAGTAGCAATTTTTTCTAAATGAAGTTTTAAATCTTGATCAGTTAAATCAGAAATTAATAATCTGGTTCCGCAATTAATATCATAGCCCACGCCGCCAGGTGAAATAACGCCTGTTTCTAAATCCATGGCAGCCACGCCACCAATTGGAAAACCATAACCTTCATGACAATCTGGCATGACCATCGCATATTTGATAATACCGGGTAGGGTGGTGGTGTTAACTAATTGTTCCAATGATTTATCACGAAAAATTGAATCAAGCATTTTTTCATCAGCATAAACTCTGGCTGGTACCCGCATCTCCGAGCGAAAAGATTTAGGAATTTCCCACAGATAATCATTTATTTTTTGTAAATCTTTTTTATTTATCATTTTTATAAATTTTGAACTTAGATACTCTAATTTTAAATAATTTTTAATAAGTGAAATGAAACTATATATCAAAAACTACTGTTGCTTGCCATAAAGAATTAATTTTTTTTATTTCTAAATCATGCCAAGTTACAGCTTTTATTTCTGTTTTAAAATTTTTTATTTTTGGACCGCTAATTTTTCCTTCCAATTCTTGATCGGTTAATTTGCTGACTTCTAATTTTTTAAATACCGCGTTATTTAAATCTGTTTCGTAAATAACATCACTTAAGAAATCGATAAGAAGACTTTCTAAATTTCGAGATTTTATATCTACTCCTCGAGATATTTCTTCTGAAATAGAAACTGGTTCCATTGCCTCAGCCATAGCTAACAAAATATTATTGAATAATTCTTCTAAATTTTTGCCATAGGCCTTAATTTTTAAATCAGCGGGATGGTCAAGAATTTCGTAATTTTTTAAAACCAAGTTTTTCATAAAGTTCCTTAATTAATTTTTCTTGTTCGATTAAATCTAAAACTTGCCGACGAATGCGGGCTTTTTCTTGACGGATAAATTTTCGCAAACCTTTTGATAGACGCTCTCTTTTTTCCATAGACATAAAATAACCTAGACGTCACGCAGACTAACGCCGACATCAAGGAATAAAATTAAAAGAATTAAACTAAATTTATTTTTTCGGGTTAAAACCTTTTTCCATTATATCAAAAATATCTGAGTTGGCAAGAAAATTAATTTTGCTAAAATAAGTTTAAGATTTAGAGTTTAAAATTTATAGTTAATTCTATGAGTTTTTCAATTGGTATCGTTGGTTTGCCAAATGTTGGTAAGTCAACATTATTTAAAGCGCTAACCAAAAAACAAGTTGAAATCGCTAATTATCCATTTACAACCATCAAAGAAAATGTCGGCGTGGTGAAAGTGCCGGATGAAAGATTGGATAAATTGGCGGAAGTTTTAAAGCCAAAAGAAGTTATTCCAACCTACATTGAATTTATTGATATTGCTGGTTTAGTTAAAGGCGCTCATAAGGGTGAAGGGTTAGGTAATCAATTTTTGGCAAAAATTCGTGAGGTTGATTTAATTTGTCATTTACTTAGAGATTTTGAGTCAAAAAACGTACCCTCAACAACCGGCGAAGTTAATCCCAAATCAGATCTTGAAGTGATTAATCTGGAATTAATAATGGCTGATTTAGAAACAATTAATAAAAGATTAGAAAAGATAAAGTCAGAAGCAAAATCTGGTGATAAAAGAGCGATTAAAGATTTGGCAATTTTGGAGAAAATAAAAATAGGGTTTGAAAAGGGCATTTTAGCTAAAGATTTAGATTTAACCAGAGAAGAAAAACAAGAAATTCGCGATCTGAACCTTCTAACCATCAAGCCAGTTCTTTATGTCCTTAATATTTCTGAAGTTGATTTAAAAGAAACGAAAACCGGTCTTGGTGAAGCGATTCCAATTTGTGCTAAATTAGAAGCAGAATTATCAGAACTTTCACCAGCGGAAGAAAAAGAATATCTGGCTAATTATGGTTTAGCGCATTCACAACTTGATGATTTGATTTTAGCTGCTTACAGAGCTTTAAACTTAATTACTTTTTTTACTTGTCAGAATCAAATTTTACAGGCTTGGACAGTTAAAAAAGGCGCCAAGGCACCCGAGGCGGCTGGAAAAATTCATACTGATTTTGAAAGGGGATTTATTAAAGCCGAGGTTATTAATTGGCAGGATTTAGCTAGGGTTGGCTCAGAACACTCGGCCCGTGAAAAAGGATTAATGCGAGTTGAGGGAAAAGAATATGTTGTTCAAGACGGAGATGTTATTCATTTTCAATTTTCTAGGTGACAGGCACCGGGAATGAGCAACTGGGAAACCCGATAGATTCTAGTCAATAAGACAAAAATTTAAATTTGGCAAAAAATTGCTTTATTTATATTTTCGCTATTACATCTTTAATTACCTGCCAAGAAAATCCGCGATTAGCAAGAAAAGTAGCCATCTTTTGTCGCTTTTTAAATTTATCTAAATTTTTATAACTTTTGGTTTTTTTCTTAGCCAGTTCAAGGGCGATTTTATATTCATCTTTCGGCGTGTAATGAGAGATTGTTTTTTTAATTATGTCTTCAGTCACGCCTTTTTGTTTTAGTTCTCGTCGGACAACATATTTTCCTTTATGTGAAAGTTTTCGTGCTTCCAGCCAGGCCTGAGCGAATTTTTTATCATCTAAATAGCCAAGTTCTTTAATTCTAGCAATAACTTTTTTAATAATTTCTGGAGCAAACTCTTTTTCTTTAAGTTTTTTTTCTAGTTCTTTTTGACTGCGTGGCCGAATGCCTAAAAGCCGAAATGATTTTTCTAGTGCTTTAGTTAATTGGTCTTTTTCCAAAATTTTTCCAATTTCTTTTTCGCTTAAGACTTTGCCTTTGGATAAACCAAAATCTACCATTGTTTTTTTTGAAATACCAAAGGCGAACTTATCGTCAATAAAAACATTAATCCGCGAAACCCTTTTTTGTTGGGTGATTTTTGTAATTTTCATAAAAGTTTACTAGAGGACAAATTTACTCCCAATTGTACTAATATTGATAAAATTAAGATGGGTTAGTAATTTTGCTTGAAAATAAATATTTCTCTTAAAACTTTTTGATCTGGGCGAGAGTAGACAATAGAATTTCTATTGGTTATTTTGATTATCGGATTGTTTTTTAATTCTGGAGGGATTGGATTAATAATTTGCCAGCCAGTTTTTTTTAGTTGATCTAAAATTGGCAGAAAATGTAATTTATTATTTATTTTTCCACCGAAGGCGGATCCGCCTCGGGCGGAAAAAACCGGAAAAATTATTACCACTCGTCCATCTGGTTTTAAGACCCTTTTAAATTCTTTAAAGGCAGCTAAATAAAGAGAAGATAGCTCATTAATAGTATTTTCAATATCTATATTTTTATTTTTCACTGGCCCAAGATAAGGCTCGGTAATAATGGCATCAACTGAATTTGGTAGTAATTTACTTGAAAGTTCTTTGACGTCCGTTTGGAAAATTTGGACATTTGAATTTTGAAATTGTTTAGAAATTAGAAATTGGGAATTAGAAATTAGCCACCCCATATTTTCCCGACTACTTTTTATCGCTTCTTCATTAAGATCTGTGCCAATCACATTTTTATAGCCCATTAACAATGCTTCCTGTAAAATTGTTCCTGAGCCACAAAAAGGATCTAAAATAGTCATTTTTTCTTGCGCTTGGCTTAAATTAATCATTATTTTTGCCAATTTTGGTGGAATCATTCCTTCTTCAATTTTTCTTCTTGGTCGACCATAATCTCTTTGGCTATATTCTTCAAATTTTTGGCAGCTTAGAGTTATGCCGATATACGTTGATTTTTGATAATTATTACCTAAATTGACGGGGATTGATTTATTTTGAGCGTTGGCCCCCTTAGTAATAAAAAAACAAAATTCAGCGCCTTGAGTTAATAATTTATTTTTCTGAACAATAACCGAAGAAAGTTTTTTTTCTTTGGAAGTTACCCAGCGCGAAGAAATATTTTTTTCTTTTAATTCTTTTTTTATAGTTAATGCCAAGTTTTTAATTTTAGACCATAAATTTTCAACTCCAAACTTATCAAAAGAGCTATACAAACTAAATCCAAAAAACACTTTTCTTGACTTCTTGCTAATTTTTAATAATGAATCAAAAATTTTATGAACAAGTTTTGTGTTATTTATATTCAAATTCGCATTGATTTGTGAGATTACCTTACCGATTTTTATTGTCCCACCAAGTTTTTCTTGTAGCCTTTTGAAATCAATTTCTTTTTTTATTTCTAGAATTAGAAATTCCTCTGACAATTTATGAATATGAAATTTTAATTTCCAACTAGATAAGACACTGATTATTTCGGCTACCGATAATGTCGGATTGTGACCCAAAACAAAAAAGTATTGCATATTGGATAATTGCTAATTAATTTGGCCATCATTTAGTTTCATCCGAATTGACGCGAATAATTAACGCCGTTTTTAAAAGTTATAAAATATATAAAATATTTTGTTATTAAATTAGTGTAATCTTAGATGTAAGATTCCAGAGCATCATGATTACTGAATGATTTCTTCTTGACAAAACAATGTTTTGACTTAAAATAAAAAGTATAATTTCTTTATATTTTAAATTTTAGCATTCAATTATTATTTCATCAATCTATTGTTTGAAGTGCTTTAATCTGATAAAATATATTAAATATGAACTACGAAATTCTTTTTCTAATTTCACCCAAAATTGAAGAGAAGGATGTTCCGACAATAGTCGAAAAAATTGAGAAAATAATTCAAGATTTAAAAGGAAAGATTTCCTACAGAAAAGATTTGGGAGAAAAAAAACTTGCTTATCCGATTAAACACGAAAGAAAGGCTTATTTTGTTGTCATTTATTTTAATTTTTCTCCCGAAGAATTAAAAAAATTAGAAGAAAAATTAAAAAACATTCAGGAAATTTTAAGATATCAAATTACTAAAATAAAAAGTTTAAAAGAAATTTCAGAATCAAATACAAAGACTGAAGAAAAAGATGAGAAAGTTTTAAAAAACATTTAATAAAAATATATGAACGTTAATAAAGCCATAATTATTGGGCGATTAACACGTGCTCCTGAGACCAGAACAACTCCTAACGGACAGACGGTTTGCTCTTTTGGTGTAGCAACTAGTCGAATTTGGAAAGATGCCCAAGGGACGAGACAGGAAAAGACCGAATATCACAACATCGTCACTTGGGGGAAATTAGCCGAACTTTGTCAGACTTATTTAGTAAAAGGTCAGATGGTCTTTGTTGAAGGAAGGATTGAAACACGCTCTTGGGAGGGGGCTGACGGAACAAAAAAATCAAGAACAGAAATTATTGCTGAAAACATTAAATTTGGCCCTAAACCAAAAGGAATGGTTACAGAAGAACAATCTCCCGAGATGCCACCAGAAGAGGAAGTAGAAGAAATAAATGTCGAGGAAGTGCCATTTTAATCTTTTAAAATTACTGATTGGTCCTAATTTTACCAATGTTAGTATTATTTGTTTTTAATTAGTAATTTTTAAATTCTATGAAGAAACAATGTTATTTTTGTGTTAGACATATTGAAGAGATAGATTATAAAGACGTTGAAACATTGCGTCGTTTTATTTCCCCTTACGGAAGAATTCTTTCTCGCAAGAAAAAGGGCAATTGTGCAAAACATCAAAGAAAATTAACCAAAGCCATTAAAAAAGCAAGAATTGTTGGTCTTTTGCCATTTGTTAAATAGTAAAAGTTTTTTGTTTAAAAAAATCAATAACAAATTCAATAATTTTAAAATTTTAATAATCGTATGGATATTAATGACTTAAAGAATCAAGGAATTATTATAAAATTAGAAGGGGCGCCCTATATTGTTTTAAAATCGCAACATGCGCGGACAGCGCAACGCCGGGCTTTTGTTAGAACAACGTTAAAAAATTTAATCACCGGAAAAACCATTGAAAAAACTTTTAATGCTAGTGATAAAATAGAGGAAGCGGAAATAAAAAAAGTAAAAGCTAATTATCTTTATCAAAAAGGTGGTGATTTTTACTTTATGAACTTAGAAAATTTTGAAGAAATTACCATCAAAGAAGAAATTTTGGGAGAAAAAAAAGATTTTCTTCTTGAAGGCCTAGAAGTTTCAATTCTCTATTTTGAGGGTAAACCAATTTCTTTAGAATTACCTCAAAAAATAGCCCTTAAAGTCGTTGAATCACCACCAGCCGTGAGAGGAGACACCAGTCAGGGAAGGGTGATGAAAACAGTCAAATTAGAAACAGGGCTAAAAATTGAAGTACCATTTTTTATTAATCAGGGCGATAAAATTATCGTTAATACTGAAACAAAAAAATACATCGAGAGAGCATCATCATAAATTTTAAATTATGTTAAATATCGAGGAAATTTTTAAAAAAGCGGTCGAAGAAAGAGCATCTGATGTTCATTTGGTTGTTGGTCAACCACCGATTTTTAGAATTGATGGAGAACTAAAGACAAAGAAAGAGTGGCCTGTTTTAAGGAGAGAAGTTTTAGAGAAAGCGATTAATGAAATTATTTCTGAAGAACAGAGGAAGAAATTTTTAAGTAATAAAGACCTTGATTTTTCCTATGAAACAGAAAATTTCGCTCGGCTAAGAGTGGCTATTTTTCAGGAAAGAGGTAATTTTTCTTTAGCCGCGAGAATTATTCCTTCTCAAATTCCAACCATGGAAGAAATTAGAATGCCTAAGATGGCTTATGAATTTGCTCGGGGTGATCGAGGGTTAATTCTTGTCACTGGACCAGCCGGCTGTGGTAAGTCAACTTCTTTAGCCGCAATGATTAATCTTATTAGTCAAGAAAAAAGCGTACAAATTATTACCCTAGAAGATCCGATTGAATATGTTTTTTCTTCCGACAAAAGTATTATTGTCCAAAGAGAATTGGGTAAAGATATGATTTCATTTCATGAAGCGCTAAAGCATGCTGTTCGTCAGGATCCCAATGTTATTATGATTGGTGAAATGAGAGACTTGGAAACAATTAGTTCGGCCGTGACTTTAGCCGAGACAGGTCATCTCATTTTAGCCACTCTTCACACACCGGACTCTATACAGACGATTACAAGAATTATTGATATTTTTCCTCCTCATCAACAAAACCAAATAAGAGTTCAACTCTCTCTTTCTTTGAAGGGTGTTATTGCTCAGAAGCTTCTTCCAAAAAATGGTGGTGGTCGGATTGCCACTCGAGAAGTTTTGGTTAATACCCACGCCGTGGCTAATTTAATTAGAGAAAATAAAATTGCTCAAATCAGAACTCACCTTCAAACCGGTGCTAACGAAGGAATGTTTACTATGGATCAGGATATTAAAAAACTTTACAAAGAAGGTTTGATTACTAAAGAAACCGCCCTTACTCATATGATTAATCCAGAAGAATTAAAAGGGTAGAGTTAAATAAAAAATAAATTCTATTTTTTCTGGCTAATGGTCTTAACTTTTGGCTGATATTTTTTTAAATGATGCTCCCGTAGTTTAATGGACAAAATCTCGGTCTTCGGAACCGATGATGGAGGTTCGATTCCTCCCGGGAGCATTTTTCATTTGCTAAAAAAATAAAAAATGATAAAATTAATTTTTAAATGAATTTAGCCCCCTTAGCTCAATGGTAGAGCAGCGGCCTCTTAAGTCGTTGATGTGGGTTCGATTCCCTCAGGGGGCAAAATAATTAATAATAAATAATAAATATGGAAAATACGTACGATTTAATTATTGTTGGTGCTGGTCCGGCTGGTTTAACTGCCTCACTTTATGCTGCCCGCTACAAAATTAAACATTTGGTTATCGGCGATCCCTTTGCTTCGATGATTTGTGAATCTCATTTGTTAGAGAATTTTCCTGGTTTTGAAAAAATATCAGGTTTAGAATTTATAACTAAACTTTCTCAGCAAGTTAAAAATTACGGTATAGAAATAAATTCAGCCAAGGTCGTTCAATTAACAAAAAAAGATTTATTTCAGGTAAAATTAAACACTGGCCAAGAATTTTTTGCTCAGAGTTTAATTATTGCCACTGGCACAGAAAGAAAAAAATTAACTATTCCTGGTGAAAAAGAATTTTTAGGGAGGGGCGTTTCTTATTGTGCTACTTGTGATGCACCGCTTTTTAAAGGAAAAACAGTCGCAGTTATTGGTGGGGCTAATTCGGCTTTAATGGCTGCTGATCTTACTTCCCAATATGCCCAGAAAGTTTATTTAATTTATCGCGGTAAAGAATTTCGGGCTGAACCAATTTGGCAAGAAAGGATAAAAGAGAATAAAAAAATTGTTAGTATTTTTGAAAGAAATGTTATTGAAATAAAAGGAGAAGAGGGGATAAAAGAAATAATCCTTGATCAGGAATATGAAAATAAAAAATCTTTAAAGGTTGATGGAGTAATAATTGAAATTGGTGCTGAGCCAGTTTTAGGAATTATCAAAGATTTGGGGGTAGAGGTTGATGAACAGGGTTTAATAAAAATAGAAAAAGATGGTTCAACAAACATTGCTGGCATCTTTGCTGCTGGTGATGTTACCAATGGTTCCAATAAATTTAGGCAGGTTATTACAGCCTGCGCTGAAGGGGCAATCGCTGCTTTGGGAGTTTATAATTATTTAAAGAAAAAATAATTTTTTCATAAAAGTTAAGAGAGGTAACGTTAGACGCGTAACCTCTCTTTAGATTCTGACTTCCTTAGTAAGTATATAAGTATAAAAGTGTGGTATTCTCTTTCTGAGAGCGTGGAACGGTCTCTTTCCATCAAGAATCATTAAGGCGATGATTGTTTCTTGGTGGCAAATCAGGAGGGTATCACCTGTCTGTGCCATCTTCTGAAGTATCTTTAATCCCTTTTTCGTCCGTTCCAGGAACTCGGCTGGTCTTTCAGTGAAAAGCGGAATACCCATCCACCAAAGAACTAACATCAGGTGATTGAAGATCTGCCATCGGTGGAGTAGTTCATATAACCAGCCACCAAAAATGCTAGGCCATTTAGTTGTTTCAAGTGGGTTGAATTCTTCAATAATGATTAGCCGATGCTGACGAGCAGCCCTGATAGCTAGTTCTTTTGTTCTGGGAACAGAAGAACTAACCACAATATTAAACTGAAATCCCGCATTCAAAAGACGCAAAAACCTTTTTAAAGCCGTTGGCGTTGGCCTCCCGCCGTTAACCGGCGAGAAGGGACCATGTCTAATTGCCGTAATTTTCATTTTCCCCCCTTTTTAATCATTTTGTTTGTCTTTTTAGAATATAGAAAACGAAAATTTTTGTCAAAAATTTAGTTATCCTAAACTGTGGATAACTTTTCTTGATAAAAAAAGATAAAAGAGTATACTACCCTTCGAACATAAATTATGAAAAGAAAAAAATGGCGCTTTAAAAAAGCGTCTCAATCAAAATGGGCCAAGGGGTCCTTATTTTTTTATCGCACAAAACGATTTTTTAAAAGGTCGATAAGGGCCAAATATAAACAAGATAAAAATATGACTATCAAAAAAGAAGAAATTGAATCAATTGCTTTACTTGAATCAGAGGTTTTAAAAGCAGGGAGAAATTATTTAGAAAATAAAGGATTTGTTGAAATTGTTGTTCCACGCTTAGTTCGAGCCAGTGGTTCTTGTGAAAACGTTAATACACTTTTTGAAGTCAGTGTTGATCAAAATTTTAATTGGTTTAATGGCAAAAAATGTTATCTGGCTCAAACCGGACAACTTTATCTGGAATCACTAGTGCCGATTTTTGATAAGGTATATTGTGCTGGGGGCTCTTTTCGGGCTGAACCAAAAGTAGATGCTAGACACCTGGCTGAATTTTATATGATGGAAATTGAATTTGCTGGCAATTTTGATCAATTATTGGCTTATATTGAAGGCTTTATTAAGGCAATTGTTGAAAATCTGATTATGAAAAAAGAGGAAAAGTTGACAAAATTAGGTCTGGATGAAAAAAGAAAAAAAGAATTAGCCAGAACACCGAAAGTTTTTCAGAAAATTACTTATGATGAGGCAATTAGTCTGCTTCAGAAAATAGGAGAAAAAATCAATTGGGGTGATGATATTGCTACAATTCAGGAAAAGATGTTAGTTGAGTATTTCGGCAATCAGCCACTCTTTATTACTCGTTATCCCGACCCACTTTGGAATCATGGTAAAAAGATTGAGATAGAAAAGTTTTTCAATATGATTCCAGATCCAGAAAACCCAGGTCGAGTCTTATCAGCTGATTTAATTTTACCTTATGGCGGTGAGGCAGTTGGCGCTGCTCAAAGAGTTCACGAAGCAAAAACGTTAGTAAAAAGACTGGAAAATTCTCGGATGTTTAAAATGCTAAAAAAACGCGGCGGCTCAATTGATGATTTCTCTTGGTATATCAGAAATCTGGAAGAAAATGGTTCAGTTCCTCATGCTGGTTGCGGCTTTGGGATGTCGCGAATTTTAAAATGGCTAAGAGCCAGCGATGATATCCGTCAATGCGTAACCTTTCCAGTTAATCGGGAGAGTTTAATTTAGAAAAGACACCTTTGAGGTGTTAAGGGGATTTTTATTTTAATTTGATGCCAAACTTAATTTTTTCCCCTAGAAACTTCAATTAGAAACTTTATTAGTGATTTGTTTTCTCATAACTTGAAGTTGACTTTGAAATATAACCCGCATCAATAAATGATTATACAGCCCGGGACTATCCTTAAGTTTTATTTTTCAGAAATTACACCGCCACCCAAACAAATATCATTTTGATAAAAAACACAGGATTGACCAGGAGTAACTGCCTTTTGTGGTTTTTCAAAGACAATTTTTAATAATTTATTTTTTGGCGGGTATAAAGTTGCTTTAGCTAATTTTTGTTGATAACGACATTTGGCTAAAACCCTTATTGGTTTTTGAGGCGATTTGCCAGAAATAAAGTTGTAGTTTTTTAAATAAATTTCTTTTTTAAATAAAGCCGAATCATTTTTATTATCAGTAACAATTAAAGCATTTCTTTTTTTATCTAAAGCGCAAACCCAATATCTTTTACCTAAATTAAGGCCCTTTCTTTGACCAATCGTATAAAAATGAAGACCTTGATGAATTCCTAATTTTTTTCCTTTAGAATCATAAATTAGGCCTGGTTTTTCACCGATTTCTAGTCGTAAAAAATCAATTAAAGATTGATTGGCAACAAAACAAAAATCCTGACTTTCTTTCTTAGTGAATTGAATTTTTTCTTTTTCGGCAATTTTTCGCGTTTCTTCTTTAGTTAAATTGCCTAACGGAAAAATTGATTTTGCCAGCTGTTTTTGGTTTAGGGTATACAAAAAATATGTCTGGTCTTTTGTTTTATCCTTGGCTTTCAATAATTGAAAATTTGAAAATTTGGATTTAATTGGAACTTGGAAATTGGAAACCAAAGATTTTCGCCGCAGGCGGGCATAGTGTCCGGTCGCCACATAGTCCGCACCAAATTTTTTTGCCAGTTTAAATAATTTTGGAAACCTTAACTTTTGATTACAAACCACACAGGGATTTGGTGTCCGGCCAGCTTTTAGTTCACGAATAAAATAATTGATAACAATTTTTTCAAATTCTTTTTGGCAATCAATAATATAATAAGGAACACTCAATTTTTGACACAACTTTCTTGCTAAAACAAAAGATTGATTAGTGCAACACAAGTTTTCCCGGCAGATATTTTTTTTACTCGGCCAAACTGAAAATTTTAAAGACACGCCAATGGGTTGATAATCCTGTTTTTTTAATAAAAAAAGCGCGACCGAAGAATCAACCCCACCAGAAAGGCCAACTAATACTTTTTTAGAATGACTATTCATATTTTGAATTATTAGGTTTATGATAACACTTATAAGATTTAGGGGCAAGTTTTTAAAAAGATAAATATATAAATTGTAAAATACAAAATCCCGATTCTAATAAAAGGAAGGTAAAGAATCGGAATTTTGTAGAAATTTTTTAAAATTTCTTTAAGTTTACTTTAATGCATCTTTTAATCCTTTGCCGGCTTTGAATTTTGGTCTTTTCATTGAGGGAATCTGAATTTTTTCTCCGGTTTTTGGATTAACCCCCTGACGAGCAGCTCTTGTTTTGGCTGAAAAAGTACCGAATCCAGAAATTGCTACTTCTTCTCCATTTTTTAAAGCATCAGTAACAATCTCAACAAAAGAATCAAGGTATCTTTCTGCTTCAGCCTTAGAGCAACCACCGGCTTTTTCTAATAATTTTTGGACTAATTCTGCTTTGTTCATAATTTTTGGCTTATTTCCTAGCTTTAAAGATAGCTAAGATTTTTAATTTAATTCCCCCTAGGAGGGCTTAAAATCGACCTTTTAGAGGACTTCTTATAAATGTAGCAAAATAAAAGAAAAAATCAAGGGGGTTGTGGATAATTTTCATTATTCTCAAAATTTTGATAAATTCGTTATTCAACAATTACCTGGCGAAAAATAGTCGTTTCCTTACCAATTTTTTTCTGACTGGAAATTTTAATCACATTTATGCCTGGCAAAAGAGAAATTTTTTCTTCAAAGATATTTTCTTTAAGAGTTACCGGCTGATTATTAATCATTACCCTTCCACTTCCTTTAATTTTTCCCTTGATAGTTATAATTCTTTCTTTAGTAACTAATTTATCTGGCGGAAAATAAATAATAATTTCTGGTGGAGAAAGAAGATTGATAATAGCCAAAAGGAGATAAAGTAAGATTATAATTAATAAAACTAACCAAATAAAAAGACCCCTTGAAAATAAAGATTTACTTTGAGAATATTTAATGATTTCCGGACCAAAAAACACTCGTGATTTAGTATTTTTATTTGAGTTTTCTTTTAAAAAGGGTAATGATTTTTCCTGGATTTTTCTTGAAATGAATAACATAGAATAGATAATAAAAAGACGAGAATTAATGCAAAATGAATTTCAAATGCGAATTTTTATGAATATTTAATGATAAGAAGAGAAAATTATTGCTGATTTATATTATTTTCTTCTACTTTCTTTAAAACCGGGCGCGGCCTAGCGCCGTCAGCCGGACCAATCGTTCCTTCTTGTTCTAATAAATCTAGGAGTCTAGCAGCTCGCGCATAACCAATTCTTAAATATCTTTGCAATAATGTGGCTGAAGCGCGACCGGCCTTTATTACGACTTCTCTGGCCTCGGGTAAAAGTTCATCTTCTCCTTCAGCAAATAATTCTCCTTCTTTTTCTTCGTTTGGTTTAAAGGTTGTAATTTCGTCTAAATATTCTGGTTCAGCCACGTTTCTTAAAAATTCAACCACTCTTTTAATTTCTTCATCAGAAACATAGGCGCCTTGTAATCTTTTTGGTTTAGAAAGTTGAGGAGAGATAAAAAGCATATCGCCATGACCAAGTAATTTTTCTGCACCAGCAAAATCCAAAATTGTTCGTGAATCTGTCATTGAGGCCACAGAAAAGGCAATTCGAGTAGTGATGTTAGCTTTAATCAAACCAGTGATGATATCAACCGATGGTCGTTGAGTGGCTAACACTAAATGAATTCCAGTTGCTCTTGCCATTTGAGCCAACCGAATAATACAAACTTCAACTTCTTTAGCGGCCGCAACCATTAAATCTGCCAATTCATCAATAATAATAATAATGTAAGGAATTTTTTCTTTAGATTCCTTATTATGACTTTCAATATCACGAGAACGATTTTGAGCAAAAAGATCAAAACGTCGCTCCATTTCTGAAACTGCCCAACGTAATGTATTAATTGTTTCTGAAACGCCAGTAATGACTGGACAAAGCAAATGAGGAATATCATTATACAAAACAAGCTCCACTCTTTTTGGGTCAATTAAAATAAAACGCAAATCTTCTGGTGAATTTTGATAAAGCAGTGAACAAATAATAGAATTAATCATTACGGTTTTACCTGAACCAGTGGCGCCGGAAATTAAAAGATGTGGCATCTTGCCAATATCTGCCAACCAAATATGGCCAGCCACATCTTTACCCAAGGCAATTGTTAGATTAGAGGCCCTTTTTTTAAAGGCCTCTGATTCTAAAATTTCCCTGAGTGAAACAATAGCAACCTTACGATTTGGTACTTCAATTCCGACTAAAGATTTGCCAGGAATTGGAGCTTCGATTCTAATTGGATGAGCAGCCAAAGCCAAAGCTAAATCATTGGCTAGTCCAGTAATTTGCGAAATTTTAATTCCTTCAGTTGGTCTCAGAGTATATTGGGTAACAGTTGGTCCAACCTTTACTTCACCCATCTCAACCGGAATTCCAAAATTTTCTAGAGTTTTCTTAATGATATATTTTCCTTCTTCAATATCTCTGGTTTCGGCTTTTTTTTCATGAAAACTTAACAAATCAATTGGTAATTCTGTTTTGGCTACTTTCTTTTTTGCCATAAAAGGTAATGGCAATTTTTTCTCTCTTTTTTCTTCTTTAGCCTCGATTAATCCGTAATCTTCGACACCTTCAAACTCTACTGTTTCTTCGATTTCTTTCTTTGTGAATTCAATTGATTTTTCTTTTTTGGCAAAAATTTTCTTAAATAATTTTTTTAGTGAATAAAAAGTTTTTAAGGAAAAACGACGAATTAAATTAAAAAATAGATTGAATTTTGATTTAAATGGTTCTTCTAAAATCAAAAAGAAAGAGAAGGTTCCGAGAGCAATAAGAATAACTAAAGTCCCCCAGAAAGCGAAAACTTTTTCCAAAATAAAAGCCAATCCGAAACCAAAATAACCACTTGATTTTTTTATCAACCCTATTTCTTTTGGGTTAGTTTTTTCAAAAAGCCAGAAAAAGGAAGAAGTAATAATTAAAATTAAGAAAAAACCAAGGAGAATTCGTGTCCTTGCTCGGGGGATAATTTCTTTTGAGAAAAAAAGGAAACTACCCAAAAGAAAGAAAAAAGGAAAAACAAAAGCAACCTTACCAAAAATAATTTTTAATCCGAAAGCCAAATAATGACCCGCCAAACCAGCTAAATCAAAAAGAGCCAAAGACAAAATTATTGCCAAAACTAGCGAAAAGATTGCCTTAAAAATTTCCCGATGTTTTTCAGAAAAAAGATTTACTTTGGTTTCTTTATTGTTATTGTTACGTGCCATATTCTATTATTTTAGCATATCAAAAGAAAAAAAGAAACTCTAACAAAATAGAAAAGGTTGATAAACTGAATAATAAATAAACACCCTCTCTAAATAAGGTTAAAAAATTAAACCAATTAAAAATTGAGAAAATCTACTATTAAATTGATGAGCAATTAAAAATTAAGATAAAACTTTACAAAATTATAATTGGTTTTAAATTTAAAAAATGATAAAATAAAGATAAAATAACTATATTAGAGCAAGAATAAAATATGGTTAAAATAAGAGAAAAAAAAGATATAAAGGCCAAAATACCAAGGGAAATTTTAGAAATTGACGAAAAATTAAAAGGGGCTGGTTTTGAAAGTTATCTGGTTGGTGGCTGCGTTAGAGATTTAATTTTAGGAAGAAAACCGTCAGATTGGGATTTTACCACCAATGCCAAACCAGAAGAAATTCAGAAAATTTTTTCTGAAAGTTTTTATGATAATAAATTTGGAACAGTTGGTGTCTTAATTAAAAGCGATAATCCGACTTTAGAGAAAGTGGAAATTACACCCTATCGTTCTGAAGGAAAATATTCTGATAAAAGACACCCCGATGAAATTCGTTTTACTGATAAATTAGAAGAAGATTTAAAAAGAAGAGATTTTACGATTAATGCTTTGGCCCTTCGAATTACGAATCAAGATAAATTACAAATCATAGACCTTTTTAATGGCCAAAAAGATTTAGAAAAGAAAATTATTCGGGCAGTTGGTGAAGCGAATGAACGATTTCAGGAAGACGCCTTGCGGTTAATTAGGGCAGTACGTTTAGCCACAGAACTTAATTTCAAAATTGAAGAAAAAACTGAGGAAGCCATTAGAAGAAATGCTCAGTTGATTGAATTTATTGCCAAAGAAAGAATTCGTGACGAATTAATTAAAATTTTGAAAAGCAAAAATCCAAGCCAAGGTATTGAAAGTTTAGAAAAATTAGGGCTTCTTCATTTTATTATTCCAGAATTAAGGAAGGGGATTGGAATGACTCAAAACTGGGCGCATATTTATAATGTTTGGGAACATCAATTAAGGGCTCTTCAAGCAGCAGCAGATTGTAAATTTAATCTGGAAGTTCGTTTGGCGGCCCTATTTCATGATATTGGTAAACCTTACGTTAAAAAAGGTGAAGGGCCGGATGCTACTTTTTATAATCACGATATTGTTGGCGCTGAGACAACAAAAAAGATTCTTCACCGACTTAAATTTCCTAGAAAATTGATTGATAAAGTGGTAATGCTGGTTCGCAATCATATGTTTAATTCTGATCCGGAAAGATTAACTGAACACGGGGCAAGAAGACTTTGGCGAAGGGTGGCTGGTGAACGCGTTATTGATGATGAAGTGAGAAACGATATGCAGGACCTGATTAATTTAAGAGTAGCCGATCGGATGGGGATGGAAAAAAAACCAAGGCCATTTCGTTTGCGTTCTATTGAAGCACTTTTAGAAAAAGTTTCTCGTGATCCAATTTCAGAAAAAATGTTGGCAATTGATGGTAACGAGATAATGGAGATTTTAAAAATTAAACCTGGGCCAAAAGTTGGCGCTCTTTTAAAAATTCTTTTAGCCGAAGTTTTAGAGTCTCCAGAAAAAAATAAAAAAGATTATTTAAAGAAAAGAACAGAAGAACTAGGGGAGCTTTCTGATCAAAGTTTAAAAGAGTTAAAAAAATCAGCCCAACTTAGAATTGAGAAAGAAGTAGAAAAAGAAGAAGAAGGAATTAAGGCGAAATATTTTATAAAATAAAAATTTGTTCCGCTGATTTTGACGGAACAAGTTTTTTGATAAAAAATTTTTACCTTTTTCAAAATTTCATTTTAAATTGTTATTTGATACGGCTTTTACGATATTTCTTTTTGGTGATTGTCACCTATTTGGTGGAATTTTTTAATTATACAGACATCTGTCTTAAGACTTTAATCCTTTCTTCAATTGGCGGATGAGTGGAGAATAATTTTGTAAACCAACCAACAACTTGTTTACTTTTCAAAGGATTAACGATATATAAATGAGCAGTGGCATTACTGGCGACACGAAGGGGTGTTTGGTCATTAGAAATTTTTTCTAAAGCCCGGGCTAGACCCTCAGGATAACGAGTTAACATTGCGCCAGAAGCATCAGCCAAAAATTCTCTTTTGCGGGAAATGGCTAAGCGAATTAAGGTGGCGGCAATTGGTGCTAAAATTAAAGCAATTAAAGTAAAAAGCATTAAAATTAAACCAGTATAACCACCCCCACGGTCATCACGGCGACGAAAACCACCGCGCCAACTGATTCTTAAAAAAATATCTGAAAGATAGACAACAACACCGGCTAAAATAACAACAATTGTTTGTAAAAGCATATCATGATTGCCAATATGAGAGAGTTCATGAGCCAGTACCCCTTCTAATTCAACCCTTTCCAATTTTTCCAATAAACCGCGTGTCACGGCAATAACCGCATGATTTTTATCGCGACCAGTGGCAAAAGCATTGGGTGCTGCTTCATCAATGATATAGATTTTGGGTAAGGGTAGGCCAGCGGTGATACAAAGATTTTCCACTAAACGGTAAAGTTCTGGCGCCTCGCTTTTTTTTATTTCTTTAGCCCGGCTTAAACCAAGGACAATTTTATCAGAGAACCAATAAGAGAAAAAACTAGAAAAAATACTGAGTAAAATCGCGAAAATTAAAATCTCTTCAGAATTATAGACGTAAGAAAAAAGCCAGCCCAAAGCAATGATAAAAATAAAAAAGAAACCCATTAGAAACCAGGTTTTCCGAAGATTAGAACTGATTTGAGTATAAAGAGTCATGTTTTTAAATTCTAAGCACTAATTTCTAAATTCTAAACAATATTTAAATTCAAATAACTAAAACTCCGAACATTTTAAATTTTGGGTTGATGCTTTTGCGGATTTACTTCGCAACAGCGAATTTAGGATTTATTTAGAATTTAGGATTTCTGATTTAGAATTTAACAGAGATTGGTTCTTTTTCAGCCTCTGTTTCGAGATCAAAAAATTCTCGAGGTGTAAATTTGAGTAAACCGGCAATCAAATTGTTTGGGAAAATCTGGATTTTAATGTTAAAATCTCTAACATTAGCGTTATAAAAACGACGAGCCGATTGAATTTTATCTTCGGTATCAGTTAATTCTCTTTGGAGTTCTAAAAAATTCTGATTGGCTTTTAAATCAGGATAGTTTTCTGCTAGAGCAAAAAGAGTTTTAAGTGTTCCAGAAAGCATATTTTCTGCTTGAGCATGTTCCTTCATTGTTTTTGCTCCCATCGCCTGACTTCTGGCTTGGGTGACATTTTCAAAAACTTCTTTTTCATGAGCAGCGTATCCTTTAACAGTTTCAACAAGATTTGGAATTAAATCATAACGGCGTTTTAACTGAATTTCAATATCAGACCAAGCTTCATCAACCCTAGTTCTTGCCCGAATCAATGAATTATAAATGCCAATAAACCAGAGGATAATAATGATAAAGAGAGCAACAATAATCCACATAAGATTAGACATAAAATTTAATGTCCTTGCTGATCAATTCAGTAATAAACTATTTTATTCTGAAGTTAATCTGTTACCAAATTGATTAGCAATTTACAAATTAAGATTTATTTTTTTTGTTTTTAAAATTTAATTTAATATACTCTTTAAAGCCAGTTCCAACGGGGACGAGTCGACCAATAATAACATTTTCTTTTAAACCATAAAGTCTATCTTCTCGGCCGGTTACAGCGGCATTAATAAGAATACGAGATGTTTCTTGAAAAGAGGCAGCCGCCAAGAAACTATCTGTTGAAAGAGAAACACGGGTAATTCCTAAGAGAAGCTCTTTAATTTCGGCTGGTTTTTTATTTTGGGCTAAGGCCGCTTCATTAGCTTCATCAACGTATGATTTTGGTATAATTTCACCGGGTAATAGGTCTGTATCACCGCTTTCTTTGACCAAACATCGAGAAAACATTTGGCGGATAATCATTTCTACATGTTTATCATTAACTTTTTGACCCTGCGAAGAATAAATATGTTGAACTTCTTTTAAAATATATTTTTGAACAGCCTCCTTTCCTTTTAATTGGTAATATTCGTATAAATCAAAATCTCCATCAGTTAAGGGTTCTCCCACGGAAACTTTTTGCCCTTCTTTAACCCAGAGTAGATAATTCTTTGGAATAATAATTTCTTCTTTTTCCTCTTTTCCGTCTTCTTTTTTATATTTTAGGATTATTTTATTTTGATGGCCAGTTGTTTCTATTTTTTCAATAATTCCATCTTTTTGAGAAAGAATGGCTCTCCTTTTTGGCGGACGAGCCTCAAAGAGTTCTTCAACTCGAGGTAACCCTTGAGTAATATCCCGGCCAACAATACCACCCGTATGGAAAGTTCTTAAAGTAAGTTGGGTTCCTGGTTCTCCAATTGATTGAGCGGCGATGATACCGACTGCGGCACCTAATTTCACTGGTTCGTTATAGCACAAATCATAGCCATAGCATTTAATACAGACTCCTCGGCGGGTCCGACAATTTAAAATAGATCTAATCCTTATTTTTTCCAAATCAATTTTTTCAATCTTTTCTACCGCTTCTCGATCAACAAAACTTCCTTTTTTTAGAATAATCTTTTTTGTTTTTGGATCATAAATATCTTCTAAGACCACTCGACCAAAAATTCTTGAAGCCAATGTTTCTCCCATTTCTTCTGACTCTTCTTTGGTAATAATTATTCCCTCTTGGTTACCACAATCTTCTTCTCTCACTATTAAGTCTTGAGCAACATCAACCATTCGACGAGTTAGATAACCAGCCGAAGCTGTTCGCAGGGCCGTGTCAGAAACACCCTTTCTTGTTCCATGAGTAGAGATGAAATATTCCAAAACATTAAAACCCTCACGGAAACTACTTTTAACTGGTAATTCAATAATTTTACCGGTTGGAGAAGAAACAAGACCTTTCATTCCGAGCATTTGTATTAATTGACTCCAAGAACCCCTCGCCCCTGATTCAACCATTGAAAAAACAGAACTAAAAGGAGAAAGAGCCTTTCGGCAAATTGTACCAATTTCATCGCGTGTCTTTGTCCAAATTTCAATGGCCTTTAGATATTTTTCGTCTTCGGTTAAAAGTCCATCTTCATATTCTTTTTGAACCATCTCAATTTCCATTTCTGCTTTCTCAATAATTTTTTTCTTCTCTTCCAGCGTTGGCAAATCGTCCATTCCCCAGGAAAGTCCAGAGTAAGTTAAATACTTTAAAGTCAACTCTTTTAAATTATCAAGCATTGTTACTGTTTTTTCTTCGCCATAGGTTTCCAAGAATTTAGCAATAATCTCTTTTAGTTCTTTTTTGGCAATTGGTTTATCGAGATTATAGAGATTGCTGAATTCTTCGGGAAAAATACCGGCAAAAATAATTCTTCCGACACTTGTTTCTCGTAATTCATTATTCTTTTTTACTTTGATTTTCTCTTGAAGACTTATTTTACCCATCTCATAAGCAAGAATGGCTTCAGCCGGTGAAGAAAATATTTTTCTAATTTCATTTTCTTTAACAATAGTCATCCAATAGGCACCCCAAACAATGTCTTGGATGGGGGTAACAATCGGTTCGCCAGTGGCTGGCTTGAGAAGATTTTTGCTGGAAAGCATTATTTCTTTGGCTTCGGCTTGAGCCTTTTCAGTTAAAGGAAGATGAACAGCCATTTGGTCACCATCAAAATCAGCATTAAAAGCTGGACAAACTAAAGGATGAATTTGAATTGCCTTTCCTTCAATTAAGACAGGTTTAAAAGCCTGGATACTTAAACGATGAAGAGTTGGCGCTCGATTTAAAAGAACAAGTGAATCTTTAGTTACTTCCTCTAAAATATTCCAGACATCTTCAGTACCGCTTTCAACTAAACGAGAGGCACTTCTCACATTATGAGAAAGATTTCTTTTGATTAGTTCTCTAATGACAAAAGGTTTAAAAAGTTCAAGAGCAATAGTTTTTGGTAGACCACACTCCTGGAGTTTTAGATGTGGTCCGATAACAATAACGCTTCGACCCGAATAATCAACTCTTTTACCAAGAAGATTTTGTCTAAATCTACCCTGCTTACCACGGAGAATATCAGCCAAAGATTTTAACGGTCTTTTTTGGGCTCCAGTGGTGACGGCTTTACCGCGCTTCATCTCGTTGTCAATTAAAGCATCAACTGCTTCCTGGAGCATTCTTTTTTCATTACGGCAAATAACCTCTGGTGCCTGAAGTTCGATAAGTCTTTTTAGGCGATTATTACGATTAATAATTCTTCGATAGAGATCGTTTAAATCCGAAGAGGCGAAGCGTTCACCATCAAGTTGAACCATTGGTCGAAGTTCTGGGGGAATAACTGGGAGAATTCTTAAAATCATCCAATCAGGTTTTATTTTTTGATTAATTAAGTTTTTGACTAATTTTGCCCGCAGAGTAAGTTTTTTCTGTCGAGAGGGATTTTGGGTCTTTTCTTTTTCTTTCTGTAATTCATTGAAAAGTTTTTTTAAATCTAAATTTTCAAGAAGGGTAAGAATAGCCTCAGCGCCAATCTGTGCCTCAAAAAAATATCCATATTTTAGAGAAAGATCAACCCACTCTCTTTCAGAAAGAAGTCTTTTTAATCTAATTTCTTCAATTTCTTTCTTCCTAATTAGATATTTGTCTTGAAGATCCTTAAGTTTTTCTTCTAATTCTTTTTTATCTTTAGTTTCTTTCTTTATTTTCTCTCGTTTCTTTTTATATTCATCTTTCAAGTTTTCTAAAGTATTTTTTTTAATTTCTTCATCAACTTTGGTGATAATAAAATTAGCAAAATAAACTACTTTTTCTAATGACTGAACCGAGAGATCAAGAAGAAGGCCAATTTTAGAAGGAACGCCTCGAAGAAACCAAATATGGGTCACTGGTGCGGCTAATTTTATATGTCCCATTCTTTCCCGTCTGACTCGACTTCTCGTAACTTCAACCCCACAACGATCACAAATAATACCGCGGTAGCGAATTTTTTTATATTTTCCACAGGCACACTCAAAATCCTTAACCGGACCAAAAATTTTCTCACAAAAGAGACCATCTCTTTCAGGTTTTTGAGTTCGGTAATTAATTGTTTCTGGTTTAGTTACTTCGCCATAACTCCAAGAAAGAATCTCTTCTGGCGAGGCTAATTTCAGTTTTATGGCTTTAAAGAATAAAGAACCCTCTTTCTCTTGAGATACATCTAAAGTTTGAGTAAAAACTGGTGCCGGCATATGATAATAATTTATTTATTGAGTTATTTTGTCTGATGAATTTGTTGTTCGCCCTTTTTTATTTGATAAAGATTCATTCCGAATTTGTCGATATTTTTTTGTCTCGTCTTTAACCATTTCAACTGAAAGTCCCAACCCTTTTAATTCTCTGACTAAAACTTGAAAAGATTCAGGAAGATAAACTTCTTTAATTGGTTCACCCTTGATAATTGACTCATAGGCCCTGGTTCGACCAGGCACATCATCAGATTTAATTGTTAACATTTCTTGCAAGGTATGAGCAGCGCCATAAGCTTCAAGTGCCCAAACTTCCATTTCACCAAAACGTTGACCACCAAACTGGGCCTTACCACCAAGCGGTTGCTGAGTAATTAAAGAATAAGGACCAATTGAACGTTGGTGAATTTTATCTTCAACCAAATGATTTAATTTCATCATATAAATATAGCCAACTGTTACTTCTTCTTGAAACGGCTGACCAGTTCGACCATCATAGACTTTCATTTTTCCACTTGGTGAGACCCCAATTTTAGTCAACTCGTTTTTAATTTCTTCAATTTTTACGCCATCAAGAGATGGGCTGGCTACTTTGTAACCTAAATTTTTAGCGGCCAGACCAAGATGAGTTTCTAAAATCTGGCCGATATTCATTCTTGAGACGATACCCATTGGATTAAGAATAATGTCAATAATTCGACCATCTTCTAAAAATGGCATATCTTCTTCAGGAATAATTTTTGAAACTACACCTTTGTTTCCGTGTCGACCAGCCATTTTATCTCCAGCCTGAATTTTTCTTAGATCAGCAACTCTTACCTGAATTGATTTGATGACGCGCGGTTGGAGTTTATCACCTTGTTCACGGGAAAAAATTTTGACATCGATCACCTTACCCCTTTCTCCGTGCTCTAAATATAATGATGTATCTCGGACATCTTTTGCTTTTTCACCAAAAATTGCCCGAAGCAATTTTTCTTCAGCGGTCAGGGCGGTTTCTCCTTTTGGGGTAATTTTTCCAACAAGAATATCACCGGATTTAACTTCTGCCCCAATTCTGATAATACCATCTCGATCTAATTCTTTAAGTTTCATCTCGCTGACATTAGGAATATCGTTGGTTGTAACTTCTGGACCAAGTTTTGTTTCACGAACATCGATAACGTGTTCATCAATATGAATAGAAGAGAAAACATCTTCTTTAACCAAACGCTCTGAAATTAAAATTGCATCTTGATAATTGCCTCCCTCCCAACTCATAAAAGCGACTAGAATATTTCTTCCTAAAGCTAATTCTCCGTTTTCCATAGCTGGACCGTCAATTAAAACATCACCCTTTTTAACTACTTGACCCTTTTCAACTTTTATTTTTTGATTAATACAAGTGTCAGCGTTGGAGCGAAAATATTTTAAAAGGTTATATTGATAAAGCTTTCTTTCTCCTTTGAATTTTAGATGAGCACCATCAACTTCAATAACCCTTCCATTTTCCGGCGCGACAACAAGATAACCAGAATCTTGAGCAATTTTTGCTTCAAAACCAGTGCCAACAAGTGGTGCTTCGGGGTTAATTAGTGGAACGGCCTGACGTTGCATATTGGTACCCATTAGTGCTCTAATAGCATCATCGTGTTCCAAAAATGGAATGAGCGAAGTGCCAACACTTAAAATTTGTTGAGGAGCAATATCAATGAAATCAATTTCCGTGGGAAAAGCAAAAGCTGGTTCTCCCTTAACCCTGGCCTCAATTCTTCCTTCTTCTTTTAAAAATCCATTTTTGTCGATTTCTATTGAACTTGGAGCAATAATATACTTTTCTTCTTCGAAAGCATCTAAATAAACTATTTCGTCAGTAACCTTCGCTCTTTTCCCAACTTTAATTACCTTTTTATAAGGCGTTTCTAAAAAGCCGAATTGATTGAGTCGAGCATAACAAGCAAAATAACCAACTAAACCAACATTTTGACCTTCAGGTGTCGCAATCGGACAAATACGTCCATAGTAAGTCGGATGGACGTCTCTAACTTCAAAACCAGCCCTTTCTCTTGTTAAACCTCCCGGCCCAACCATCGTAAATCTTCTTTTATGTTCAAGTTCAGAAAGAGGATTAGTTTGGTCCATAAACTGAGAAAGTTGAGAAAGAAGAAAGAATTCACGAAGAACTGAAATAATTGGTTGAGGATTGATTAATTGAGCCGGTGTTACTGTGGCACTATCTAAAGTACTCATTCGATCTCTAACAATTTTTTCTAACCTCATTAAACCAACCCTCATTCTTGAAGCAACTAACTCACCAACGGCCTTGATTCGGCGATTACCTAAGTGATCAATATCGTCTGGCTGTTTTTGACTATTATTCAAATTAATTATTTCTTTAAGAACAGCAATGACATCTTCTTTTTGAAGAACTTGAAGTTTTTCTTTCGGCAGATTATAAACTAAACCAAGTCTTTGATTTATCTTATACCTTCCGGCGGGACCAAGATTATAGCGGTCCGGATTAAAAAACATATTTTCAATAAGATAGCGAGCACTATCAATTGTTGCTAACTCGCCCGGCCTTAACTTTCGATAAACTTCTAAAAATCCTTCGTCTTCTGAGATTGATGTATCTCTTTTTAAGGTTGCCTCAATATATTTTCTTTCTGGGTGAGTATCAACATCTTTAAAAAGATTAATAATTTCGTCATTACTACCAAAACCAAAAATTCTTAAAAATGAAGTGACAATTACTTTTCTTTGACGATTGATTCTTACCCAAATTGAATTATCAGCTGCAGTTTCAAATTCTAGCCAAGCGCCTCGATCAGGAATGAGAATTGCTCCATAATAATTTCGGCCAGCGATATTTTCAGCAGTAAAAAATACGCCCGGTGAGCGTATTAACTGATTAATAACTACTCTTTCGATGCCATTAATAATAAAAGTCCCTCTTTCAGTCATTAGAGGGATATCGCCCAAATAGATTTCTTGTTCAATTTTTTTTCCGGTTTTTTTATTAAGAAGTCTAGTTTTTACTTTGAGGGGTGATTCATAACTTAAATTTCTTTCTTTGCTTGTTATTTCATCAAATTTTGGCTGGTCTAGGTAGTAACTAAGAAAATATAGTTCTAAATCACGACCCATATAATCTTTAATCGGTGAAGCTTCTTGGAGTAATTCACCAATACCTTCTTTAAGGAACCAGTCGTATGATTTTTTTTGAATTTCAATTAAATCTATGGTGGGATGAATCTGTTCGATATTTTTAAAAGTTTTCCTCATTTTTTTAAAAGATAAAAATGACAAAAAAGAAAGAGTCCTTTTAAATTTAATAAAGGAAAAACTCTATCTTTTTAATTTGGAAAAATTTTTATTCAATTTTTTTCTTTAATTTAAGCCATTTTGGCTTGAGTAAGGTTTTTCAAATCCTTACTTATGCTAAATTATAAAAAAAATAAAAAATAAGTCAAATTTTAGGCTGTGGATAAGTTACAACACCAAGAACTTTGCCCCAATTTTTCAAAAAAGTAATGTTTTTTTAAAATCGCGAGATGGTTTTACCTTAATTTTTTTATTTTCTTGAAGTTTATCATTAAGTTAAAGAGAAAGCAGGGTAAGGGTTTTTATTATGAAAAATTTTTGTTTTTAACTTATTTTTTTTCAACAAAGTCCTTTACAATTTTCCTATCATCCCAAGGTATTTTTTTATCCTTTGCCACGCACATCCATGGTTCAGATCCTTTACCAGTGATCACAACGATATCGTTTTCCTTTGCCAAAGAAATTGCTTTTTTAATTGCTTCTTTTCGGTCTAATATTTCCAATAAATTAGAAATTGGAAATTGAGAATTTAAAATCCCCGTCTTTATCTCTGATAAAATTTTTTTTGGATTTTCATCATAAGGATCTTCATTGGTTAAAATAATAAAATCACAATATTGAGCCGCGATTTTTCCCAAAACTGGTCTTTTCCATTTATCTCTACCACCGCCAGCCGAACCCAAAACACCAATTATTTTTGAGTTTTGAGTTTTGATTTTTGATTTAATGAGTTGATAAACATTTTCCAATTCTTTTGGTGTATGAGCATAATCAATAATCACTTTGAATGGTTTTTTCACAACAATTTCCATTCGACCAGGTATAAAATTTATTTTTTCTAATGTCCTTTGGCAAGTTTTTAAATCAATATTTTGGGAAAGAGCAACCGCTATTGAGGCTAAACAATTGTAAATATTGAATTCGCCAAGTAAATTAATCTTAAAGTCTACACCATCAACTGTAAAAGATGAACCATCATCAGTTAACTTTATATTTTCCGCCTTAAAAATTTTAATTTTTAAATCTTGAATTTGTTTGGGATTTGGGATTGGGGATTTGGGATTTAAACTATAACCATAGTATTCATCTGCTTTATAAGAAAGAAAATAATTTGCATTTTCATCATCTAAATTAACAACAATTACCTTTTTTATCCTTTTGCCATTGATAAATTTTTCTTTTCGTTTTTCTAATTTTTCAAAAAGTTTTCCTTTTGTTTTTTTATAATTTTCAAAGCCGCCATGAGCTTCAAGATGCTCAGGATGAAGACCAGTAAAAACAGCGATATCATAATCAATGCCTAAATGACGAGATTGTAAAATTCCTTCTGATGAAGTTTCAATAATTGCGTATTGACAATTTGCCTCAACCATTTTTTTTAAAATTTTTTGCATAAAAAAACGACCGGGCATGGTCATTTTTGTTTTATTTACCCACTCCTTTTTTTCAATTTTAAAATTCATCGTCGTGGTTAAGCCAATTTTAAAACCGGCTTCTGCCAAAATTTTGCCAATTAAATTAACAGTCGTTGATTTGCCGGCGGTTCCGGTTACGCCAATGACAATTAATTTTTTACTTGGCCAACCATAAAAAAAAGCCGCCAAATAAGCAAGTATTTTATGGTAAAAAAGCAGCCAATTTTTAGGAATAAATTTTTTGATAAAATTTTTAATCATCATTAAAATTTCTAATTATTCTAATTGACTTAATTTTTAATCAATTTCTAACGAACAAATGATAAAATATTTTGGAAATTGGATATTTTGAATTAGGATTTGATTGGATTAATTAGGAATTAGAATAATTGAATTAGTTTTAATTATCTTTTGCCTAAAATTTTTAAAGCGTATTTTATTTTTTCTTCTGTTTTTTCAATTTCTGGTGGAATTTGAAAAATAACATCTCTTATTTCATCTTTTCGATAACCAAGTTTTAAGAGGGCGGCCTCTAATTTTTTATCCGAAGTTTTTGACCTTAAGGCTTCTTCAAATTTTCCCTGAAAGTCAACAATAACTCTTTCGGCTGTTTTTTTACCTATGCCGGAAACTTTAGTTAAAAAAGAGACATTTCCTTCTTGGATTGCTTTTTTTATTTCAGAAATTTTTCCTAGCGAAAGAATGGCTTTGGCGATTTTTGGTCCAACCCCAGAAATTGGTAAAAGTTTTTCAAAAAAATTTAATTCTTCAATCGTTTCAAAACCGTAGAGTTCTTCTTTTTCTTCGCGGCGGTATAAATAAGTGAAAATTTTTAAGTTTTCATTTAGTTTTACCTTCTTCAGTAGAATTTGATTAACAAAAACTCGATAACCAATATTACCAACCTCCAAAACCAAAAAATCATTACCCTTATAAGTTATTTTGCCAATTAAAGAAAAAATCATAGATTACTAAATTACTAATTTTAGTAATTAGACAAATCAGTAAAGTTGGAATTAAATTTGTACTTTAGTAAGCTTACCACACTTTTCCACAGAAATCAAGATTGACAAAAACCAGAAGAATGGTATGATAATAAACTATTATTAATAATTGGAGCTCAGAATATAAACATATGAAATTTAATCCAGAATGCGGAGGGGGAGAACAATTTGAACAAGGGAACAATTTTGCTTTACTGAATCCTAGAGCAAGAATTGAAGCCATGGAAAAAGGAATCAATCCAGAAGTTTCTGCTGCTATTAAGAGAGGAAAGATACCAGATGTTTTTGCAAGAGCGATAGCGGAAATTTTTAACGGACTTTCAAGACTTCCAAAGACCGAAATTGCCAAACTTTCTTCACATCTCCAAGAAATTGTTAATAAAGCCGCCAGAGAATTAATGAAAGAATAATGGAGTATACTTTTTGATTTGCTATTTTTATGAGCAAAATTTTGGAGGAATTAAAAAATATCATCACTAACTCGGATTTATCACCAACAGATCAAAACGATCTCTTAATTTTTTTACCGATTTTACCAGAAAAAGCCCTTGAAGATTTAGTTAATATTTTTAAAAAATCACCAAAAATTTTAATTGCTTTTAACGAAGATTTTAAAGCCAAACTCGAAGCTTTAATCGATGGTCACGACGCCTATCAGAAAATGTTGGAAAAAGAAAAAAATCTTTTGAATGTTTGGGAAGAAGAATTTGGTCAACAAGAGAAAGAAGAAGATTATGAATTAGAAGAAAAACCCGAAGAAGATAAATGGGAGGAATAATCTGAAATGAAATACGCTTCGCGAAATTAGTAGAAAATTATTGTTTTGAATTGAATTTAACCCCTAAGTTTTTAAGTCAATATGCCAATAAAAAAATCAGCCAAAAAAGAATTAAGAAAAACAAAAAAAAGAACAGCCAGAAACAAAAAAATAAAGGCTAATCTTAATTTTTTGGAAAGAAAATTTTTTAAATTTATTCAAGAAAAAAATAAAGAAAAAGCCAAAGAATTTTATCAAAAATTACAAAAGGCCTTAGATAAAGCGGCAAAAGTTAACGTTATCAAAAAAAATAAAGCCAGTCGGAAAAAATCAAGATTAGCCAAAAAACTCAACACTCTTTTAAAACCTGCTTAAATTCTATATCTTGAGGTCTTAATTTTTGATGCGGTTGTCCACAAAATTAAGACATTTTTTATTTTGAAAAAAATTAGGGAATTTTAAAGAAAAATTAGAAAGACACCCAGAAAAACCGCTTAAAACCTAACTATGGAGCTCCGACCTCCATAGTTAGTAGTTAGTTGGTTGGAAAGTTGAAAGCATGAGGTATTAAAATTTTGCAATCAATAAATCAAAAAGTAATTCTGGATCGCAGCTTAAAGTTTTTAATTGAATATCAATATTTAAAATTTCTTGATAGATTTTTTTTAATTCTTCAAGTCTATATTTTTTCGCCTGCTCTATGGCCTTTTTCACCGGAAAATGATGAACACCTAATTCTTTGGCAATTTGATAAAAATTATTACTGTTAGACCCTTTGGCATAAAGAATAATTCTAAACTGATAAGTTAATCTTTCTACAATTTGAGTAAAGGCAGTTCCCTTAGCCAGTTCTTTCTCCAAAAGCTTAATGGCTCTTTTTTTGTTTTTGGCAATTAAGGCATCAATTAAAGCAAAAATATTTTCCTCTTTTTCTTGTTCGCAAAGCAATTCTAAATTTTCCAAAGTAATTTTTCCCCCTCCATAAGAGAGAGCTTTATCTAATTCATTTTTTATTGTCCAAAGATCAGCGTTAAAATAATCAACTAAAAAAATAACGGCATCGTATTCGATTTGGCCATTATTTTTTTCTACATAATTATTAATCCATTTTTCCAAATCTTCTTTCTCTAAAAAATCAAACTTTTGGGCGTATTTTTCTTTTGCTAATAAATCAAAAATCTTTCTGACTAATTCATTTTTTTGCGGTTCATTACTTTCATAAAAAATAACTACATTTTCCTCTTCTTCAATTTTTTTAAATGTCTTCAAAATTTCTTTTAATAATTCCTGGTTTTTATTTTCCGCCAATAAATTTTTAATAATAATCATTCTCTTTTGTGAAAAGAGTCCAATCGAGAAAACATTTTTTCTAAAATCATCCGGCGTCAAAACTTCACCGTCTAGTTTAACAATGCTTAAACCTTGATGATCGTGTTTTCCTCTAAATTTCTGAAGATAAAAATTTAGTTTCTCTTGAGAACGATAAGTGTCTGGGCCGTATAAAAATATAATCATATTTTTAGCAATGACTAATTATACTAATTATTCTAATTAACCTAATTAGAATAATTAGAAATTTATAAAGTCTTTTAATGTGCCCCAATTCTTTCCAGTTCTTATTTCTACTTTAATTGGCACGGCTAACTTAATCGGTGGATTTTCCATCACTTCTTTAATAATTTTTACAACTTCTTTTACCTTCTCATCTTTAACTTCAAAAAGCAATTCATCATGAATTTGCAAAACCATTTTTACTGCCTCGCCAAAAACAGATAATTTTTTATCCAGTTCAATCATGGCTAATTTTATTAAATCAGCCACTAATCCCTGAATCGGCATATTAATGGCTGCCCGTTCTGCTTCGGCTTTTAAAACTTGAACATCAGAAACAATTTCTGGTAAATATCTGCGTCGGCCAAAAAGTGTTTCCGCATATTCTTTTTCTTGCGCTTCTTTTTTTAATTTTTCAATATATTCTTTGACTTGATGGTAAATTTTAAAATATTTTTCAATAAATTTTTCGGCCTCTTCTTTAGAAATACCAGCGCTTTCAGCCAAACCAGTTCGGCCCAGACCATAAATAATGCCAAAATTAACAGTTTTGGCCAAACGCCTCATTTCCGGCGTAACTTTTTCTGGCGGTAGACCCTTAATTTCTGCGGCTGTCATCTGGTGAATGTCTTTTCCTTCTTGAAAAAAATCAATCATTTTTTTGTCTTGACTTAATGAGGCAATGATTCTTAATTCAATTTGTGAATAGTCAGCTGAAATTAAAGAATAGCCATTTTCAGCGATAAAGGCCTGACGAATTTTTTTACTCAGTTCAGTGCGAACCGGAATGTTTTGAAGATTTGGTTCAGAAGAAGAAAGCCGGCCGGTAGCAGTAATTGTTTGATTAAAACTAGTGTGAAGACGAAGTGTTTTTGGATTAACTAATTTCGGCAGGGTTTCAAGATAGGTTGAATAAAGTTTTGATAGTTCGCGATATTCTAAAATTAGCGGAATAACTGGATGGGTTGTTTTTAATTTATCTAATTCTGAAGCAGCCGTGGAAACGCCAGTTTTTGTTTTGCTCAAACCCTTAATTGGTATTTTTAATTTATTAAACAAAACATCTTTTAATTGTGAAGGTGAATTAAGGTTAAATTTCTCACCGGTTAAATTAAAAATTTTTGTTTCTAATTTTTCTAAATTTTCTTTTACTTCAGCTGACAAATTTTTCAAAAAGTCAGGGTCAATTTTCAATCCATTTTTTTCCATTTTTGCCAAAACTTCTATCAACGGCATTTCAATTTTTTCAAAAACCCACCAGAGCTTTCCTCTGGTTTTAAGCTGTGATTCAAGTTTTTGTTTAAGTCGCCAAGTATAATCAGCATCAGCACAGGAATAATCAGCTAATTTTTTTATTGGCAACATTTCTATTGGTATCTGCTTTTTACCTTTTTTACCAATCAATGATTCAAGTGTTGTCATCTGAAAACCAAACTCAGCGAAAACTAAAAAATCAAGACTGTAAGTTCTTTTTCCCGGATTTAAAAGATAAGCCGCAACCATTGTATCAAAAAAAATGCCGGCAAGTTTGATTCCAAAATTTTCTAAAACTTCAAAATCATATTTGATATTATGACCAATTTTTTTGATAGCCGGATTTTCTAAAATTGATTTTAGATCGGAAAGTGAAAATTGAAAATTATTGATTGGCAAATAAAACGCCTTGCCTGCCTGCCAAGAAAAAGAAATACCCAAAAGTTTAGCTTCAAATGGATTGAGGCCGGTTGTTTCAGTGTCAAGGGCAAATTCTTTTTGTTTCTTTAATTCTGCTAAAAAATTTTCAAACTTTTCTTTTGAATCAATTAAAACATAATCGTTTATCTTCGGCTTAAGCTGTGTTTGCTCCTCTTTTTTATCGGCCTTAATCGGCGTCAAAAGATTCAAAACCCGCGGCAGGAGTGAATGAAATTCTAATTTTTGAAAAAGATTAATAATTTTCTCTTTATCTGGTTGGGTCATTTTTAAATCATCAAGGTTGACCTTGAGTGGTACATTCTTTTTTATTGTCACCAATTTTTTACTAAAAAAAGCATTTTCTTTTTGCTCTTTTAAAATGGTTTTAACCCTATCCTTAATTTCGGCTTGATCTAAATTTTGATAAAGATTTTCCAGTGAACCAAATTTTTTAATTAATTCTAGGGCGGTTTTTTCGCCAATGCCTTTAACCCCCAAAATATTATCAGATGGATCACCGCGAAGTGCTTTAAAATCAATCATTTGTTCTGGTTTTAATCCATATCTTTCTTTAACTGCTTTTTCATCATAAATTGCGACCTCAGTAATACCTTTTTTTAAAGTGTAAACCTCTGTTTGTTCATCAACGAGTTGAAGAAGATCTAAATCACCCGAAACAACAATAGTTTTTAATTTTAAACTTTGAGTTTTTAACTTAAGCGAAGCGATAATATCGTCTGCTTCATAGCCCGGCACTTCCAAATACTTAATCCCAAAATTTTCCAGAATTTCTTTGACTCGCGGAAATTGTTGATAAAATTCATCAGGCTTTTTTATTCGTTGCGCTTTATATTCTTTAAATTCTTGATGACGAAAAGTTGGACCCCGAGAATCAAAAGCCACAGCCAAATAATCTGGTTTTAAATCTTTCAGTACGCGTAGCAAAATCATTGTAAAACCATAGACAGCATTGGTAATTTCACCAGTTTTAGTTGTTAAAGGGGGCAGGGCATGCCAAGCGCGGTGAAGTAATGAGTTACCATCGATGATGATAAATTTTTTATTAGCCATCTTTCTATTATATCTTATTTTATGTTATTTAACAAGTTTGACCACGAAAACCTTGTTTCGCCACAGTAAAGGAGCAGATAATTTTTGGAGTTGGTAGGTTCGGATGTCCCGGCAAATTGAATCGTATTTACTCAAAGTTGGTTTGTGGATAAATAATTTGACAATTTTAAAAATATCTTATAAATTTAACTAGGTTCTCGCGTAGCATGGTCAAGGGGTCAAAGGGGGTCGACCCGGAAGGGCCCCCAAATTAAAAAAGGAGGAGATTCGTGCCGAAAGATCCACCCTCTCAACAGTGGAAGAAGGAGTGGAAGGAGGTGGCTGTAGCCACCAAAACAAACCCCCACCATAGGGAGGTGAGGCTTTACCAAGATCCTCGTACTGGCGTCTTCCGCGACAGCCGCGGGAAGTGGTTCGTGACCAGCGGGGCATGGAGACACGAGATGGAGAAGCTTAAATATAAAATTGAACTGATGAAAGAGAGGAGGTGAAAAATTAAGCGGGAGAAAAGGTTATTTCTGGGGTGGACGCCTTTTCTCCCGCTCTAATTTTTATAAAAAGATTTACTCAAAAAGAGTACTTTTTTGTTTTTTCACTGCGAAAAATAGACAGTAACCAAGGATAGTCCATTTTTAAATAAATTTCGCGAAATTAAAAAATGGACCTGAGCGGAATCGAACCGCTACTCTCCTGCGTGCAAAGCAGGCGTTTTACCATTAAACTACAGGCCCAAAATAATTATAGAATTATCGCAAAATATATTTTATTTTGCTTTATTTTTTTAAGAACAAAGAAGAATTAATTTCAGGTTAATGATTTCTGAAAATTTTTAATTTTTAATTTTTAATTTTTAATTTAAAATCTTCCTAGTCCACCAAACAAAGTTTTGCCAATCCAATTAAGAATAGTAAAATGGATTCCACCAATAATAAGAAAGCCAGCGAAAATGATAACAATCCCAATTAATTTATAAAAAAATCTTGAGCCGCCTTCAAAAGGAAAATATCTTTCAGCAAAATCTGTCCGACCAAATTCACGAAAAATCCATTCGGCCTTAAAGGTGATTATTGCGCCAATGATACAAAAAATGATGCCCAAAAGAACATGACCCATATTATAGAAATTTTTAATTTCTAAATTTTCAATTATTTCAACAAATTTATTTTAACAATTTTAAATACCCTTGGCAAGAAGATAAATTTTTGTTATGATTTATTTGAAAGCGCACGTAGCTCAGTGGGAGAGCAATTGGCTTATAACCAATGGGTCGCAGGTTCGAATCCTGCCGTGCGCACCGGTTTTATCTTTAATTTTAAATTATTAAATTAAAAATATGACCCAAGAGCAAATTTACAAATTAGCCATTAAAATGGGAATAGAGGCGGATCCAAGGGGAAAAACAGAGATTGCCAAACTACTAAAAAGACTCAAAGAGAAATATGAAAAAATGTCAAAGGAAGAACAGGAAGAATTTGACAAAGAACGACTTGAAAATCCGTACGCTGACACAAGAATTTTAGTTCCGACGAAAAAACAGATCAAAAAAATTTTAGTTGGCATTGATATTGGCGTCAGCGAATTACTCTTAGCCAAAGAGATAGATGGTATTGATTTAGTAATTTCTCATCATCCATCTGGTAGGGCTTTGGCTGGTCTTGATGATGTTATGCATCTTCAAGCCGATCTTTTAGCTATCTATGGTGTACCAATTAATATCGCAGAAAGTTTAATGAAAATTAGAATTGATGAAGTAGCCAGAAAACTTTCACCAGCCAATCACAATCGAGTAGTTGATGCCGCTCGGCTTTTAAATCTTGGTTTTATGTGTCTTCATACTGTTTGCGATAATTTAGTGACTCAATTTTTGAAGAAAAAAATCGAAAAAGAAAAACCAGAATATGTTTCTGATGTTTTAAAAATATTAAAAAATATTCCTGAATATAAAGAAGCGATTAAAATTGGTGCTGGACCAAAAATTTTTGCTGGTTCACCAGAAAACCGAGCCGGGGAAACTGTTCTTTTAGAAACAACCGGCGGAACTGAAGGTTCTCCTAAAATTTATCAATACCTTTCTCAGATTGGTATTGGGACTATTGTTGGAATGCATATGAGTGAAGAACATAAAAAAGAGGCCGAAAAAGCACATATTAATGCTATTGTGGCTGGCCATATTTCTTCTGATTCTTTGGGCGTGAATTTATTTTTAGATGAATTAGAAAAAAGAGGAATAAAAATTATTCCTTGTTCGGGATTGATAAGAGTTTCGAGAATTTCTAGAAAATAATTTATAATAATTTTCTATAAATTTCGCGAAGTATATTTCTATAATTTTCTGAAATTTAGAAATTCTTAGAAAGTGACAGAAACAAATTGTCTTTTGATTGAAAATTTTATATGAAATCTCGATTACCAAAAATTTTAATACCTCAAAAGATAAAAGAAGATCAATTCTTAGATATTAGTCTTCGGCCAAAAAGACTTTCTGAATTTATTGGTCAAGAAAAAATTAAAAAAAATTTAGAAATTTTTATTGGGGCGGCCAAGAAAAGAAAAGAAACAATTGAACATGTTCTTTTTAGCGGTGGACCAGGACTAGGAAAAACAACTTTGGCTCTTATTATTGCTGAAGAAATGAAAACTAAAATTCGGATTACCTCTGGACCAGCCATTGAAAGAGCCGGCGATTTAGCTGCTATTCTTACTAGTCTTAATGAAGGCGAGATTCTTTTTATTGATGAGATTCATCGTTTAAATCCTTTAATTGAAGAAGTTTTATATCCAGCCATGGAATCTTATACTCTTGATTTAGTGGTCGGACGGGGACCAATGGCAGAAACTTTAAGAATAGATTTACCTCGTTTTTCTTTAATTGGAGCAACAACCAGGCCAAGTCTTTTAACTTCACCCCTAAGAGACAGATTTGGCGTAAGTTATAATTTAGATTTTTACGAGGAAGAGGAAATTGAGAAAATTATTGAGCGTTCAGCAAAAATTTTAGAAATTAGAATTAATCGGGAGGCGATTAAAGAAATTGCTAAGCGAGCAAGGAAAACTCCGAGAGTGGCAAATCGACTTTTAAAAAGAGTAAGAGACTTTGCCCAAGTTAAAGAAAAAGAATTAATTGATCAGTCAGTAGCGAAAGAGGCGCTTGATCTTTTAGAGATTGATGAATTTGGTTTAACCCAAGCCGATCGAAAACTTTTAAAAATAATAATTGAAAAATTTAATGGTGGACCGACCGGAATTAAGACCTTAGCCGCTGCTTTAGGTGAAGACGAAGAAACAATCGAAGAAATTTACGAACCCTATCTAATGAGACTTGGTTTTTTGGACCGGACACCGCGGGGGAGAATAGCAACACAGGTGGCTAAAGAATATCTTGGTTTTAAAAACAACAAATTATTTTAAGAATTTATGGTTATCCCACTTTATATTTTTCTCATTATTTACTTGGCTTTAATTTTTGTTTGCTTGGTTTATCTTTTCTTTAATTTTTATCATCTTTTTAAGTTTGGCTCTCTTGATAAAGAAACGGTTTTTGCCTCTTTTTTATTTTTGGCTATTTTAACAATTATCGTTTTTTGTTCTTATCAAGAAATTGTTAAAATAAATTGGCGTCAACCGATTTTTTCTTTTAAAATTCCTATAGAAAAAATAGAAATTGAATTGCCAAATATTAACAAAATTGAATTTCGATTTCCTAATATAAATATAGATTTTAAAAAATAAAAAGTTTTTATTGGTGGCATTTCATCTCAGAATGAGGTGAATAAAATTTAAATAATTTTGATATGAAACCAAGAAGATCACTTTTACAACTTGATTTTGGAGAAAAAACAATCCTTTTTCTTCATCGTCATCCATTTATTTTTTTTAAGAAATTTTTGGGCCATCTTATTTTTAGCTCCTTACCATTTTTAATTTATTTTATTCTTAAAATTTATTTTCCTTCTGTCTTAGAGAATAAAATTATTTATCCTCTTTTGGTTCTTCTCGCAAGTCTCTGGTTGATTTTTATGTGGATTTCTTTATTCAATAGTTGGATTGACTACTACTTTGATCTTTGGGTGGTAACCGATAAACAAATCATTGATGTTGAACAAGCCGGACTTTTTAATCGTACACTTTCGAAACAACCTTTATCAAGGGTTCAGGATGTTTCGGTCGAATCAAAAGGATTTTTTGCTACCATTTTTAGATATGGCAATATTTATATTCAGACAGCCGGAGCAAAAGAAAGGTTTATTTTTTGGAATGTAAAAGACCCTTATGAGGTGGCGCAAAAAATCAATAAATTAGTAAGAAATACCATTGAGGTTGAAAAAAAATGAAAACCAAAGATTTTGATTATCTTCTTCCTCAAAGTCTTATTGCTCAAAAGCCAGTTAGACCGCGAGATTTTTCAAAATTATTAGTTTTGGAAAGAAAAAAAAGAAAGATTTTTTATGACCGTTTTTTTAATTTGGGGAAGTATCTAAAAACAGGAGATCTTTTGATTTTAAATAATTCACGGGTTATTCCAGCCCGTTTGATTGGAGAAAAACCGACGGGTGGAAAGGTCGAAGTTTTACTTCTTCAAAAAATGGGAAAAAGTGATTGGTTGGTTTTGATAAAAGGAAGAAGAATAAAAAAGAATTTAGAAATAAAATTTAAAAAGAAAAAATTATCATTAACTACAAAATTAATAAAAAAATTATCAGAGGGAACTTGGCAAATAAGATTTAACCTTTCGGGCAAAAAACTTAAAAAAGTGATTTATAAGATTGGCCAGGCACCGACTCCACCTTATATTAAAAGAATTTCAAATTTAAAAGAATATCAAACAATTTATGCTCAAAAAGATGGTTCAGTAGCGGCTCCGACAGCTGGTTTTCATTTCACAAAAAAATTAATTTGTTCTCTTAAAAAGAAAGGAATAAAATTTGAATTTATTACTCTTCATATCGGCTTGGGAACTTTTAGGCCAATAAAGACCAAAGAAATTGAAAAACATAAGATGGCGAATGAATTTGTCATCATCAGTAAAAAAACAGCTGAAAAAATTAATAAGGTAAAAGCCAATCAGGGAAGAATTATTGCTGTTGGGACTAGCACAGTTCGGGCTATTGAAACAGCAACCAAAAAGAGAAAAGTTTTTCCATTTCAAGGTTTTACTAATTTATTTATTAAGCCGGGCTATAAATTTAAACTGATTGATGGTCTTATTACTAATTTTCATTTACCAAGAAGTACCAATCTCGTTCTTGTTTCTGCTTTCGCTAATAAAAAAATAATTTTAAAATGTTATCAAGAAGCAATAAGAAAGAAATATCGCTTCTATTCCTTCGGTGATGCAATGTTAATAATTTAATTTTAGTTGGGAAAGGTTTGGGGTTTATTTATTATTTATCTACAAGATCTTTACTTTGATATTTAATGTGTTAAAATAAAACCTAAAGGTCTTTTTAAAAAGAGAAAAACCATGAACGAAAAATTTCCTTACCTTATTATTCTTTCGAAGATTGCTAAAGTTTTTGGTTGGTTGTGGTTGATAACTGGATTTGTTATTTTCTTTGTTATTTTAGTAGGTGGAATTGACGTAAATGTTTTAGGAATGAAAGTAGTGGCTAAAGGTGGTTGGAATCTTTTTTCAAGTCTTTACTATCTTGCCTACGGTCTGACGGTATTTTTGGTTTTCAATGGTTTAGGCGAGTTTATTCTTCTTCTTGTTTCTATTGAAGAGAATACAAGAAGATGATTTTAGTAAGTAGGCATTTTTCTTTTCGCTTCTTCAAGCGAAAATCTTTTCATTTTTTATTTTAGTTGTTCTTATTTATTGGTAGTTAAAAGTGGCCAGGTAGCCAAGAAGTAAGGCAGTGGTCTGCAAAACCACTATACAGGGGTGCAATTCCCCTCCTGGCCTTTTGTGGATATATTAATCAACTGACTAAATTATCTGTTTTGTTATAGTACTGACAAAGGTGACCGCTTAGCTCAGTGGGAAGAGCGTTGCGCTTACATCGCAAAGGTCGGAGGTTCAAATCCTCCAGCGGTCATTGAGATGGTAGATAAAAACTTCAATTTTGTAAATTTGAATTATTATCTACTGACAATTTAAAGCCATAATTTTTTAAAGGATTAGCCCTTTACAAAAAAAATTTTTTTATTAATCTATTTACTATATAGCCAAGGTAGCTCAGTGGTAGAGCGAAGGACTGAAAATCCTTGCGTCGGCAGTTCGATTCTGCCCCTTGGCATTTGTGCTAATATAAAAAATAAAAAATGTCTGATAGAAAAAAAATTTTCTTCTATTATTTAGTCAATTTTTTAACTTTTTTAAGAATAATTATAGCCTTTATTGTTGCTATTTTAATTTTTTACGGTTTAAGATTAACCGCCTTTGTTTTTTTTCTAGTTGGTGTCGCCACTGATTTGCTTGATGGTGATTTGGCTAGACGTTTTGATGTTACTTCTAAACTTGGTGAAATTACTGATCCCTTAGCCGATGCATCTTTAATTTATAGTGCTATTATCCCAATTTTTATTCTTAATGAATTTTCATTTTTTATAAAAATTGGGATTGTAATTGCCACTCTTTTCTTTTTAATTTTGGTAGTTGAATCTACAATAAAAAATAAAAGATTTACTTTACCGCGGAGGAAGGCAGGAACAACGATTAATTCCTATTTTATCTATACTACTTTAGCTTTTTATATTATTAATTCTCCCCACAAAAATTTAATTGCTTATTTGACTTGTTTAATTTTAGCTTTAACTGCCTTTGGTTATTTTACTAATCATAAAAAAATAAAATGATTTTTCTTAAGATAATTTGGTTTTTTCTTCCTGCTTATGCCGCTAATATCGCGGCCTCGGTTTTTAAAATAAAACCTTTAACTAAGCCAATTTCAGAAAAATTATTTGGTTCGCATAAAACTTATTCTGGTTTTGTTACTGGCATCTTTTTGGCCCTAATAACAGCTGGTATTCAGAGTATTCTTTTTCAATTTTATTTTTTTCAGCAAATTTCTTATTTAAATTATGAAGCAAATTTTTTGTTAATTGGTTTTTTACTTGGCTTCGGTGCCCTACTGGGCGATTTAATTAAAAGTTTTTTTAAAAGACGAATTGGCATTCTCCCTGGTGAAAAATGGATTCCTTTTGATCAAATTGATTATACCCTCGGCGCATTTTTTCTAATTTCTTTTATCTATAAACCATCACTTGGTTTTATTTTGATTTCAGTTATTTTTAATTTATTCGGCCATATTTTTATTAACCATCTCGGTTTTTATCTTGGCATTAGAAAAAATAAATGGTAAAATGTATTAAATAAAAAAAGAAATTTTGGAATTTAAGGTTCTAATTTATTTGAAAATTGGAAATCAAAAATTAAAAATTACGTCGCAGAATAAAGACAACGGGGTGTGGCCCAGCAGTCTAAGGCGTCTGGTTTGGGACCAGAAGATCGTGGGTGCGAATCCCACCACCCCGATTAACTTCTTCTACCTTCTTGGTGACAGTCACCCAATTGAGGTGGCTTAAAAAGATTTAAATAAGCGAATTTAAGAGAGAAAAATTAAATTTGGCAAAAATTTTACTATTTTTTAATTTTTTAGAATTTTTTGAATTTTATTATTTCCAAACTGCTGGGTATCAAGATGATTTTTAAATTATAACTTTTTATTGATGCTAATTATAAAAGATAGATTTTTTTAGTTAGATACTTGGTTTTTTTGAAAAAATTATTATAATTTTTAGAAATGGAAATAGATATTATTCAAAAATTAAAAGAAGCAAATTTAACTGGTCGGGGTGGGGCGGCTTTTCCAACTTGGCTAAAATGGGAGGCAGTAAGAAATACTCAGGATGAAAAAAAATACGTTATCTGTAATGCTTCTGAAGGTGAGCCGGGCGTTTACAAAGATAGTTTTATTTTAGATAAATGGCCAAAAGAAGTAATTGATGGGATAGAAATAGCCATGAAAACCACTGGGGCTAAGGAAGCATATATTTACTTGCGTCATGATTATTACAATAAGTTTAAAAACAAATTAAAAAAAATTATTGGTAAAAATCCAATTCATCTTTTTAAAAAAACTGGCGGTTATATCGGTGGCGAAGAAACAACCCTTTTAAATTCAATTGAGGGTAAAAGAAATGAACCGCGCTTGAGGCCGCCTTATCCAACCGAAAAAGGACTTTTTGGTTTTCCAACTTTAATCAATAATGTTGAAACTTTTTACTGGGTAACAAAGATTGCTAAGAATGAGTATGAAAATACTCGTTTTTATTCTTTAAGTGGGAAAATAAAACATCCGGGTGTTTATGAACTACCAGTTGATATTTCAGTTAAAGAAATTTTAAAAAAAACAAATAATTTTCCAAATTTTCCATTTTTTCTTCAGATTAACGGCGGTGTCAGCGGTGAAATTATTACTCATCAAGAATTAAACAGAAAAGTAGCCGGAACTGGCGCAGTGATTGTTTTTGATCTTAAAAAAACTAATCTTCTTTCTTTAATGAAGAAATGGGCTAATTTTTTTTATCGGGAAAGTTGTGGTCAATGTGTACCTTGTCGCGAGGGTGTTTATCGAATTAGAGAAATTTTAAATAGCAAAAAAATTAACTTTGTTTTATTAAAGGCAATTTTTCTGACAATGAAAGAAACAAGTTTTTGTCCTTTTGGTAAAATAGTTCCTATTCCTTTTGAAAGTTTAATAAATAAATTATGGATAAAAAAATAAAAGTTATTATTGACGGAAAAGAATTTTTCGCCAATGAAAATCAGACGATTCTTGAGGTGGCGCGGGAAAATGGTATTAGAATTCCATTTTTATGTTTTCATCCAGATTTAGAAATCAAAGCAAATTGTCGGATTTGCGTTGTTGAAATCAAAGGAGAAAAAGAGCTTCAGACATCCTGTTCAATAAAAGTTAAAAACGGAATGGAGATTTTAACCAACTCACCACGAGTTCGTCGAGCCAGAAAATTTAATTTAGAACTTCTTTTTTCTCAACACAAGAAAGAATGTTCAAAATGTTTTTGGTATCTTAACTGCCGATTATTAAATTTAGCCAAAACTCATAATGTAAAAATTACTCGATTTGTTGATCGAAAAAGAAATAGAAAAATATACAAATTTGGTCCGATTATTTTTGATGGTAAAAAATGCATTGATTGTCAAAACTGTTTTGAAGTTTGTCCAGTCAAATATTTAGAAATTAAAAACAAAGGACCGGAAATAGAAGTTTTCCCCTCACCAAAGAAAAACAAAGAGTGTATTTATTGTGGCCAGTGTATTGTTCATTGTTCGGTTGGCGCTATTCAAGAAGAAAATGATTTGAAAAGAATTGAAAATTTTCTTCAAAGAAAAAACAAGGTGATGGTGGCTCAGTTTGCTCCTTCGATTAGAACAACAATTGGCGAAGGATTTGATTTTTCTTACGGAAAAGATTTAACAGAAAAAATCACGGCTGGTTTAAAAAAAATTGGCTTTAATTTTGTTTTTGATACCGCTGTTGGCGCTGATTTTACCACTGTCGCTGAAGCCGAAGAACTAATAGAAAGACTTAAAACTGGAAAACACTTACCAATGTTTACCTCCTGTTGTCCGGCTTGGGTTAATTTTGTTGAATTTTATCAGCCCAAACTTATTCCTCATTTAACTACCGTTAGATCACCACACATCATTTTAGGTGGAGTGATAAAAAATTATTTTGCTAAAAAAGAAAAAATAAATCTGAAAAATATTATTGTTGTCTCAATTATGCCTTGTACGGCTAAAAAATATGAAATAAAAAGGAAAGAATTAAAAATTAAAGGTATTTCACCGGTTGATTATGTTTTAACAACTAGAGAATTGATTCAACTTTTTAAAAAGCATAAGATTGATTTAAAGAATATCAATCCAGAAAAGCCTGATTTACCTCTTGGTTTTCCAACTGGGGCTGGTGTTATTTATGGCTCAAGTGGTGGAGTGATGGAGTCAGCCCTAAGAACAGTTTATCAAAAATTGACTCAACAGCCTCTAACTAAAATTAATTTTGAAAAAGTGAGGGGAATGGACGGAGTGAAAACTGCCACAATAAATATTAACGGAAAAGAAATTAAGGTTGGGGTGGTTAACGACCTAAAAAATATAAAAACAATTCTTGAAGAAATAAAAAATAATCCAGAAAGTTTTCATTATCTAGAAGTGATGGCTTGTCGAGGTGGTTGTGTTGGTGGCGGTGGACAGCCATTACCAGTTGATGATAAAATTAGAAAAGCAAGGTCTTCTGGTCTTTATCAAATTGATGAACAAAGAGAAATTAGATTAGCCCACGAAAATCCAGTTGTTAAAGATTTCTATCAATTTGCTTCAAAAGAAATAATTAGATCGATTACTCAAACAAAATATTCTTCCAAAAAGAAAACAAGAATTAAAATTTTAAGAAAAATATAAAAATATGGAAAAAGAAAAAATTATTGCTTTAAACAAAGAAAAAATTTTAACTCTGACAAAATTTGTCTTAATTCTTGGACTTTCTATTTTGGCTCCTCTTTTTAAAAATCAGTTAATCACCGGACCCATTGTTAATGCCTTACTTTATATTGCGACAGTGATTCTTGGTCTTTCATCCGCTATTTTTATTGGTTTATTGCCAAGCGCTGTTTCTTTAGCCACTGGTTTATTACCAATAATTTTAGCGCCAATGATTCCTTTTATTATAATCGGTAATTCTATCTTGGTGATTGTTTTTAATTATTTTTACAGAAAGAATTATTGGTTGGGTGTTGGGATGGCGAGTCTTTTTAAATTTCTTTTTCTCTTTGTTAGTAGTCAAACTTTGGTTAACTTTTTTCTAAAAAGTTCTTTAGCGGCAAAAGCGGCTTCCATGATGAGCTGGCCTCAACTTTACACGGCAATCATCGGTGGCATCATTGCCTTTATTTTTCTTAGATTTTTGAAGAAAGTTTAATAATTTATGAAAGTTATTATTTTGGCTGGCGGCAAGGCAACGCGTTTACCAAAATCAGCCGAGAAAACTCCCAAATCTTTGGTTAAAATAAAAGGCAAGCCGTTTTTAGATTGGCAATTGAGTTTGTTAAAAAAATATGGGTTTAATGACCTTCGTTTTAGTTTAGGTGAGAAAGCCGATCAGATTATAAAATTTCTTAAAAAGAAAAAAATAAAATTTGAATATTTAGTTGAAAAAGAGCCACTTTTAACTGGCGGAGCAATTAAATTTGCCTCGCGTGATCTTGAAGAACCAATGATGGTTGTTAACGCTGATATTTTAACTGATTTAAATTTGAAAAAATTTTACAAAGTTTTTGAGAAAAATAAAAAAAATGTGATTGCTCTTTATGAAGTAAAAGATGCTACCTCTTATGGCTTGGTTAAAATTAAAAAAAATGGTCAAGTAATAAAATTTTTAGAGAAACCAAAAAAGAAGTGTGCCGGTTATATCAATGCTGGTTTTTATATTCTTTATCCAGAAGTTTTTAGAAAAATAAAGAAGAAAAAATTTTTAGTTGAAACCGATATTTTTCCAAAATTGGCGCGTCAGAAAAAACTTTGTGCTTATATTCACAAAGGAAAATGGATTGATATTGGGACTGAAGAGAGGTTGAAATTTGCCAGAAATTATTTTAAAATATAAATAGGCGGCAGTAGTTCAGTGGTAGAATGTCTCCCTTCCAAGGAGAAGGTCGTGGGTTCGAATCCCATCTGCCGCTTAAAATTTTAAATTCTTTTAATGGCGGAATAAAGATTCGGGACTGATTTTTCCTGCGGCTAAGCATTTCCTGTCGCGGGCTCTTTTTTTAAATTAATGATAGTGATAAAAAAATTAATAATAAACCTTCTTTTTATTAACCATCACCAGATTTTTTTGATTTCAATACCGCGATAATAATAGCGAAGAATTTGGTGAAAAAGTGCTCCGCCCTCAGCTGCCACTCGAGCGCCTTGTTGGGGCATCCCTACGCCATGACCAGATTTTGTTAGACCAATACCTGGCGGATCACTAACTGAAATTAAATAAGGCATACATTCTTTAGTCATACCAACTTCACAACTTGAACGGGTTCGACCATCAGAACGGGCAAAGTAATAAGATAAAATTGGATCGTTACCATAAAACATTACCATCCCGGCTGTTTCTTCGGCTGCTTTTTTTATATTTGGTGAACGTATTTCCCATAAATAGCCACGATAAACTTGATCGGCTTGAGTTGATCTTAAATCAAAAAGTGGTAAATCTTCATCATTTACATTAGTATACTTTGGATAGAGCATTCTAAAATAAGCATAAGTTCTAGCAGCAATTTTTTGGGCTTTAAGAGCCTCAAAGGGATAAGAATCACGAACTTCAGCTACACCTTTCATATATTCTTCAATTGGTAATTCATTAATTAGCCAAAGTCGATCTGTTTTAGCATTATATTTTAATTCCAATTCGCCGCGGTACTCATTATCATTGCAAGGTTCTCCCCAAAATGGTCCGCGATTCCAACTAGTAATTTTAAAAATGACTTCTTTTGTTGGATCGGCCGACAAAAATCTGATTGGTGAATTGGTTGAAGCAACTCTTGTACCATTGACATTAATAAAATATTTCTGGCTAGTAAAATCAAAATTTATTTCTGTTTCTTCTCCTTCTGTTTGGGTAAGAAGGAGAATATTTTCATTTAGAATCTTAACTTGATATGGTTGGTTATCTCGAGTTTTTATTTTGATTGGCAGATAAACATATGGCTTTTGACTATTTTCATAAAAAAGACCAACTCTAATCTTCGGTTCACTTCCCTTTATTTCTTCAATGACCTGATATTCAGCCGGGAAAATTTGCCAGAAATGATCGGATTGAGAGACTGGCTCTTGTAAAGATTCTTCTGGTTTTTTTTCTGAGCCATTAATAACTGGATCTTTACCGCCATAAACTCTAACCCCAATTTCTATCTCACCACCGGGGATTTTTTCTTCATTAACAAACAATTGAAATTTTTGCCAATATAATCCATTAATTTCTGGTGCCCGAAGAGCAAATTTAAAAGTGCCGATTTTTCCAACCGGCACTCCATATTTAACAATGTAGGGCGTACTACTGGTTGGCCAAGAAGGATGAGCAAAAGAACTTTTCTTTTTATCTTCTGTTTTAAGCGTGATTATTCCTTTTAACCAAGATTTACTGCCGATGTTTTTAAATTTGACCCAGAAAGTAAAACTTTTGCCAGCCTGAAGATTGATAATGTCAGGATAACTTTGTTCAACTCTCATTGCCGCATAACTCAAAGTTTTTGCTTCGGTTTCTTTAACTAATTTTTTTTCTAGAAATTTTAAAAGAAAAGAAAGAATAATAACTAAAATAAAGGCAATGATGATGGTGATGATTACATTTTTCCAAGATTGTTGTCTCATATTTTCCAATTATTTGATATTGTTTTTAAGAGTTATAAAAATAAAATAGTTTGTTATTGAATTGGTTGGATTAGTACGTCTTTAATTAATTTATTTTAGCAGGCTGGTAAAAAAAAGCAAAAGAGTTAAAATAATAAATGATTATGAAATGGTTTTTGTTTTTAATTTTAGCCAGTTTACCAGTTTATCAAATTAGATTTGAAATTTTTGGTCTGCCGACTACTTTACTTGAGGTAATGATTATTATTTTATTTGTTATCTGGCTGATAAAAAAACTCAAAAATAAAGATTGGAAATTGGAAATTGGAAATTGGAGATGGTTGATTCTTGTTTGGCTGGTTATTGGCTTGATAGCCGTTTTTATTTCGCCTGATAAATGGCTTGCTCTTGGTCATTGGCGGGCTTATTTTTTAGAACCGATCATTTTTTTAATTATTTTTCTTGATTTAGTTAAAACAGAAAAAGATTTAAATTTTATTTTTTATTCTCTTGGTCTTTCTGCTTTGTTTTGCTCCATTTGGGCGATTGGTCAAAAAATTTTCGGTGGCGGAATGATGAGTGTTGAAACTTGGCAATATCCTTTAAAACTAACCCGGCGGGTAACCGGTCCTTTTCCTCATTCTAATTTTTTGGGATTATATTTGGGTCCTTTATCGATTTTATTTTTTGGTCAATTTATAACTAAGATAAGAAAGAAGTTTATTGTTTGTAATTTATGGCTTATAGTTTTTTTGCTTTCAATAGCTGCGATTATTTTTGCTCGAAGTGAAGGGGCGATTTTGGGAATTTTTGCGGCTTTGATTTTTTTAGCAATAGTTTATCAAAAAACCAGAAAGTGGACAATTTTTATTTTAGCAATTTTAATATTTTTTATTTTTGTTATTTCAATTATTTGTGTTAATCCGCGTTTTAATCTTTATCAATCCGCGATTTGTAAGAACAAAATGAGCGCTTATTTTTTAGAAAAAATAACTTTTAAAGATTTATCCTTACAGTTGCGTTTAAATATCTGGCAAGGAACTTGGCAGATGATTAAAACTCACCCGTTTTTCGGAGTCGGTTTGCGTGGTTATCAAAAGTTAATTGCTAATTATCAGCAACCGTTTTTTTTGCCAGGTGTTAAAAAAGTAATTTCTAATGAATTTCATCCCTATCCCCATAATTTATTTTTAACCCTTTGGGCTGAATTAGGGATTTTGGGGTTAATTATTTTCTTGACAATTTTAATTAAATTTTTTCATGACGGATTTCATAAAATCATCCAAACTATCCGAACACATCCGAACACTCCAAACATTTTTCATTTTTCATTTTTCATTTTTAATTTAAGCGCTATGGTCAGTTTACTGACCCATGGCGCGTTTGATACTCCTTATTTCAAAAATGATTTAGCAATTCTATTTTGGTTAATTGTTGGTTTGATGATTGTTGGTAGTCGGACCGACTTTTAATTTATGGATAATTTACTGAATTGTAAAAATAAATAATTTTTTATATAATTTACTTAAAGTCGAAAAATTAAATTTAATTTTATGGAAAATTCTCAAAAAGAACAAAAACCAGAAGAAAAAAAATCGTCATTAACAGAAGACAAGGTCATCACTATTTTAAGTTATATTGGCCTTCTTTTTCTAGTACCTCTTTTACTGAAAAAAGAAGATAAGTTTGCCAAGTTTCATGCTAAACAAGGTTTAGTTTTGTGTATTGGCTGGATTTTTACCTGGATTCCTTACATCGGTTGGTTGCTTTGGATTGTTTTAGCGATTTTTTCTATTTGGGGAATTATTAATGTTGTTAATGGTAAATACACCAAACTTCCTTTAATTGGAGATTTAGCCGAGAAGTTTAAAATTTAAAGTTCTGGTTATTTGATGATTAAAATTTTGAACTTATTTTTAAGTTAAGATTTTTGATTTGGAAATTATTTTTGGGTGGGGTGGCTGAGTGGTTGAAGGCGCCGCACTCGAAACGCGGTATCCGATTTTACGGATCGTGGGTTCGAATCCCACCCCCACCGCCATTTTACAATTTTGGAGTTTTGAGAAAGAATTTCGCAAGACCGACTTTCAAAACTTGCCGATTTGTCTTTAAATACAATAGTCAATATTGAAGCAGGGAATAACCCCAATCCCACAATCGAAACATTAGAAAAAATCGCCAAAGCATTAGAAGTTTCAATAGATGAGTTATTAAAAAAGTAAAAATTAATTATGGAAAATAAAGATTTATTACAAAAAAATATTAGCCTCTTTAATTCTGATGTTAAAGGTGAAAAGAAGGTTTCTAATGGAATAAATAAAAATCTTTTAGATAAAATTTTAGATAAATATTTTATTAAAGATATGAATGATTGGAAGGGTATTAATGCTGATTTAATAATTACTGATCCGCCATTTGGAATAGAATTTAGTGGAAAAAATGGAAATTATCATAGAAACGTAAAAAATGTTGTTGATGGATATGTAGAATGGAAGGTTGCTGAATATGGAGAAAAAATTCAACAACTCTTAGAGTGCATTAAAAATAATTTAAAAAATAATGGACAAGCATTAATTTTTTCTGGCTGGAATAATAGCAATATTATTCACGATAGAATTATGAGATTTCAAGGATTAACATTGCGTGGAAAAATGTATTGGA
>Ga0078972_1001998_pt1 | contig 71126 bp, 63 predicted proteins | sample YelNatPaOPGAMG01_FD_67568 | JGI IMG/M metagenome (GOLD analysis project Ga0078972, IMG submission 67568) | Hot spring thermophilic microbial communities from Obsidian Pool, Yellowstone National Park, USA - OP-RAMG-01 (SPADES assembly) (version 2) | ecosystem: Environmental > Aquatic > Thermal... | reverse complement strand
TCTTCTCTTCCGGCGAATAATGCTTCCGACTTTCGAACATGGCTTTCCTCCTTTACTTTACTCTCTGCTAAGAAGCTAACAAATTCGGAGGAAAATTCCAATTCCAAGAGAAGCAGAACAAACCTCCTAAAAAATTTTACCAAGCATGAGCAGATAACTTATTCATAAACGAACTACTTCGTTTATCTCTGGCTAAACTGCCGGGATCCCTTCCTCTCCCAATTCGTATCTGAAAACTCCCGTCTCTCCATTCAGGATGCCAGCAATAGCCTGGAATCGTTTTTATCTTTTCTACAAGAAAAAGATCGTACAAGAATGAAACCTTGATTTACCCGAATTGCCTTTTGAATATGAATCTGAGGCATGGATTTCTCTGATATTATTTTCTTACTGATTACATTAATACAAAATTCTTCAAAAATCAAGCCGTTTTTTGTCCATTTTGGAGAGAAGTGGTCTGATAGGGTTTTTTTACGTTGCATGCAAAGCATTGCAAGTGGGATTGGCATGCTTCATCCTGGAAAATCTCCAACCGACTTAGGCGGAGTACGATCTCTATTCCGTGTTCCAAATTCTTTGTTCCAAATTGACTTGCATGATAGACCAAATGGTCGTAAATTTAATCGTCTCGCCAAAGAAACACGAAAAATTCTTCACAAAAATAAAGGAGTCGCTATGATTACACTCAAAAAAGACGCTGAATTTGCTTTGCTCGTGCCTACGAGTATGGGAGTTCGCATTACTCCTCTTTTTAATCAACCGGTTCATACCAGTCAACTTTTTTACATGCAAGCCACCAGTGCGGAATCCAATGTGGCCAGTATTTCTGCTTTTCTGGGAATGAAAGTGAAGATCTTAACTGCCTTTGTTCAGGGGAGTCCCATTGCTCGGTTTATAAAAGATGATCTTGCGCGAAGACGAATTGTGTATGAGGCCAAGGAAGTGCCTCAGGGCGGACCTTGGGGATATCGGCATCAATTCAATATTGCAGATACCGGATGCGGGACACGCGGGCCTCGGGTTCACAATGATCGGGCCGGAGAAGTGGGGCGTACGCTCAGCGCCAAAGATTTTGATCTGGATCGCATTTTTGGAAAGGAAGGGGTCCAGATTCTTCACATGTCCGGATTGATTGCCGCGCTTTCTCCGGATACCGGAGAATTTTGTCTTCAACTTGCAGAAACTGCAAAGAAATATGGCACTCGGGTTTCCTTTGACTTAAACTACCGAGCCTCCTTCTGGAAAGGGAGACAAGAAGAACTCAGGAGCATTTTTACACGAATTGCCCGCACTGCAGATATTTTGGTTGGAAACGAAGAAGATTTTCAGCTTGCTTTAGGGATTGAAGGTCCAGAGACCGGGGGAAAAGGACTTTTGGAAAAAATCGATAGTTTTAAAGAAATGATTGGTCGGGTGAAAAAAGAATATCCTTCTGCTTCGGTTTTTGCAACCACGCTGAGAGAAGTCTTGAGTGTCGAACGCCATCTCTGGGGTGCGATTCTCTCTGTGGAAAATTCTTGGTACGAGGTAAAACCCCGTGAAATTTCTGTATTGGACCGCATTGGAGGGGGAGATGGTTTTGTGGGTGGCCTTCTCTACGGCATTCTCAAAGGCTGGGAACCTGAAAAATGGCTCCAGTTTGGATGGGCTTGCGGGGCTTTGGCCACGACCATGCTCACAGATTATGCCCAGCCTCTTGACGAAGAGGAAGTGTGGAGCATCTGGGAAGGCAATGTGAGGGTGAAGCGGTAAATCAAACGATGGTCTTAAGATAAATACAAGGGCAATGGGGTGATTCTCCTCATTGCCCTTTATTTTTCAATCTTCTTTTTCTCCACCAGCCTGCCAGGAGACTGGCGATGAGGGAATGAAAAAGACTTGAAATGGCCGAGGGAATGGCCACTAAAGGGCTGGCAAAATTTTGCCGGGCGAGAACCACACCCAGTCCAGAATTTTGCATGCCCACTTCAATGGAAATGGTTTTCGCCACCACCTCATTGCTTTTAAACAACCGTGCAAGCACATACCCCCATAAAAAACCCAACGCATGGAGGGAAAAGACAGAACCGAATAAGATTTCACTTCCAGAAAGAATGGAATCTTTCCCTGCTCCGATAATCGAAGCCACGATCAGGACGATCATTAGCACTGCAATGACCGGCATGATAGGTAAAATTTTTTTTGTCACACTCGGAATCCATCGGCGGAGCGCCACTCCCAAAACCACAGGAATCACGATGACTTGAACAGTACTCCAAAATAGACCCAGCGTATCCACATACAGCCGATTGCCGACCAAGAGGGAAGTCAATGTGGGAGTCATGACCACTGCCAGAAGCGTAGAGACTGTGGTCATGGTGACAGAGAGCGCGACATCCAGATTCGCAATGTAGCAAATCACATTCGATGCTGTGCCCCCTGGACACGAAGCAACCAAACATAACCCAACCGCATATTCTTTGGGGAGATGAAAAAGGTATCCAAGGGAAAATCCCAATATGGGCATGACCGTATATTGTAAACAGACGCCAAGGAGCACCTTGGATGGCATTTTGCCCACTCTTTTGAAATCTTCCCATTGCAATGTAATTCCCATGCCCAACATGATGAGGCCCAGGCCAATGGGAATCAGCGGGCCTGAAAACCAGGTGAAACTCGGTGGGTAGTAGAGCGCGATCAAACTGGCCATGAGAACCCAGAGTGGAAACAAATTGACAATTTTTTGGATCATACGCATTCCTTAATTTAAAAAATTTCAGAGTGGCACAATCTACAAATATTTTCGATTTTATTCAATAGGGGATCCTCGATTTTTTTGAAATATTTTTGTTCTAAATTTATTGATTTTTTCAAAAAATTATTTAAATTCAACAAAAATCCAAATCGAAAAGAATTTTTAGTCCGTTTCATTTGGAGGAGAAAATCATGAGCAAGTCCAACACATTTCATTCGGAAAATTTACCAAAACGTTTTTTGTGTTTGTACGGGCTGTACAGTTTACTCAACATGCTCTCGTTTCTTTTTGGATACTATCTTCTTCCTGAAGGGTTTATGCGGGGAACTCCACAATTCGAGATGGGGCGTTTGGTGAGTTCTTTTTCCTCATTCTGGAGTCAATTTGGCCTTCTTTTGCTTTTCAATTTGGGTATTGCGTTTACACTCTGTGTTCTGGCCAATTTGCAACAGGTGTATGGCATTCCCATGGGTTCGATTGTGCTGGTGATTTTAGGGATTACTTCAGGCTTGATTGCAGGAACCAACTCATTCTCCGCATCTGATTTGAAGCAGTTCAATGCCTTGGACGGCACTGCACTTGGCATGAGTATTGGTGGGGTTGAAATGATTGCGTATGTGCTTGCGGTGTCAGCCACTTTCAATATAGGCGTGGCAAATTATACACTTCGACAGTGGAAAGGGGAAAAAATCAAGACCTGGCGTGAAATCCGATTGTGCACTTCGGAAATTATTTTTCTCTGCTTGGGGATTATTTTGCTAATCGTTGCGGCATATCGAGAAACGAAGATGACAATGCCATAAAATTCAAAAGGAATTTTAATAAGATAACTGATACAGAGATATTTTTTGATTCCCTTGGTTTCTGGTCCAGAGCTTTTTGCGCAGGATAGGCATCAAAATCTGAAATCCTCTACCACTCTCCTCTCCAAAATCGAAGAGGGAAGGGTTTGTTTTGTGCCCGTTTTATGATCCCTCGTTTCATTTGGGAGAGCGATTCTTCGTGTTGTTCAAATGACAAATGGGTATGGAGGATGCAGTATGATGAGAGAATGGCTGTATAGGATCGATCCAATCTACGGAAGAAAAGAGTACACCTTTTTCATAATTCAAGAGAGGTTTTACAGGGTCGTTAAAAATTCCACGTGGCTCCAAATTGATGGACATTGCCCAACATGCCATAGCCCATTTGGCCATAATCCAAGCGGAAATTTTTCCACACCAGTCCTCCTCCAAAAGAAAGACCGGTGAATCGACTGGCAGAAGGACCGAGTTTATTTTCTTTTCCTCTCGAGTTGTAGCCAAACCGGATCAACACGTGCTCCGAAGCAGTAAATTCTCCTCCAATGATCCAGTACACTTTTTTCAGATCGAATTTTTGGATGGGGGAAAATTGATACATGTCGGCCACCAGCATGAACGGGAGATGGGCCAGGCGTTTGGAGCATCCGATTCGGATTGCAGTGGGGACTTTTTCTTTGTGATCAAGAAACCGACTCAGGGCTTTTCCCCAATTCCACACGGTAAAGCCAAAAGTCAATTGCTCTTTCGGAATAAAATAGATCATTCCCAGATTGGCTGTAAGCGCAGAGGCGTGGTAATTTTCGATCGTGGAGTGGAGGTAACGAAGAGAAGCGCCGAGTCGGATTTCTGGAGAAATTTTTAAACCATATCCCAACGAAAATAAAATATCCTCTGGCGAAGAAGATCCTGTAGAAGCTCCAGATTCGTCTGTCCATTCAAATTTGCCGTAATTCATGTACGAAAGGCTGGCCCCCAAAATGCCGTTTTCCCTCCATGGGCCAGCCCATGCCACAAAACCGGATTGAAAATCCAAAAGGTGATTGACAAAAACAAAGCTGAGTTGAGATTGGGTCTGACCTGCAAGGCTTGCAGGGTTATACACCAGCCCTGTGACATCGCCATCGACTGCAGTGAAAGCCCCTGCCATGCCTGCAGGACGGGGTCCGAGATCGGCTCGTAAGAAATCAAATCCTGTATTGGCGAAAAGAGAAAAAGTCCATCCATACAAGAGGCACAGGAGTAAAAAAAAGGTGTATTTTTTCATATTTCCTCGTGGGTTAAAGAAAGAGCCACCCGTCGGACTTGAACCGACGACCTGCTCATTACGAGTGAGCTGCTCTACCAACTGAGCTAGGGTGGCTTTGTTTTCAAAATATAGAACGGTTTTGTGAAAAAGTCAAGCAAACAGAGGACCACAAAAGTGTTTTTTTTCACAAAATTTGTTTTATATTATAGCAACATCTTGTATATCGCAAGGGATATGGCAAGTTCAAAGGCATTGGATTTTCTGGTATCGCTGAAGCTCAAAAAAATCGAGAGATATCCCTTTTTCTATGTCTCAAATTGAAGCATTGATTTCCAAGTTGGGGTGAACAATGAAGCGAGTCTTTTGGATTTTTGGAATTTCAGGATTTTTGTTTTTTCAATGTACTTCTTCTCCAAAAATACACTCGATCCCGAATGGGGTTTTGGTTTCTGCATCCCAGTTTTCGCTTAAAGTGCAATTTATTAAAGAAAATATTGTGCACGTGGTGAAGACGCCTCTCAAGGATCTGCCAGAAAAAAAGAGCTTGGTGGTGCTTCCAAAAGAAATTTTCCCTCTTCCGATTTCCATTGAAGAAAAGGGGAATACAATTTGGTTAAGTTCTTCCTCCCTTCGCGTGCGGATTTCAAAACGGGAAGGCCGAATCGAATATTTTTCGAGACAAGGAAAACGCATTCTCAAAGAAAAAGGGAAATCCATATTTACACCGTTTGAAAGCCCATTTGAAAAAGCATTTCATCTCGAACAAAAATTTTACCTCACTCGGGAAGAAGGACTTTACGGACTTGGCCAGCATCAGGACGGCCTCATGAATTATCGGGGCCACACGGTCACTTTGGTTCAGTCCAATACCGAAGCAGTCATTCCTTTTCTTGTTTCCACAAATGGATACGGAATTCTTTGGGACAATTACTCCAAAACGGTTTTTTCCGATACGCCCATCGGGGCCTCTTTTTGGTCTGATGTGGGAGACCAGATCGATTATTATTTTCTTTCTGGCGCTTCCATGGACGATGTGATCAAAGGCTATCGGGATCTCACGGGCCAAGCGCCTCTTTACGGAAAATGGGCCTACGGTTACTGGCAGAGCAAGGAACATTATCACACCCAAGAAGAAGTCATGAATGTGGCCAGGGAATATCGTCTCAGAGAAATCCCCATTGACAATCTCATTCAGGACTGGAATTATTGGCCCGGGTCTCGTTATTGGGGGGGCATGGTTTTTGATCCAGAACGGTATCCTCGACCCGAAGAAATGATTTCTCAACTCCATCAAATGCATTATCATTTCATGATTTCGATTTGGCCAGCTTTGGGACCAGCCAGCGCGATTTATAAAGAAATGGCAGAAAAGGGCTATCTCTATGCACCTGTGGGGTGGGGAAAATTTAAGTATTACGATGCCTTTTATCCCGAGGCCAACCGGATATATTTTGAATATCTCAAAAAAGGCCTTCTTTCCAAAGGGGTGGACGCCTGGTGGATTGATTCCACTGAACCCGATGTCATCAATGCGCTGACCAAAGAATCTTCAGAATACGAATTGAAACGCATGGGGAAGCATTATTTGGGCTCTTGGGCACGGTATCTCAATGTGTATTCCCTTTCCATGACCGATGCACTGTACAAAATGCTCCGGGCTGAAAATCCCCAAAAACGGGTGTACATCTTAACCCGTTCCACTTTTGCAGGACAACAGCGAAATGCAGCCACCACCTGGTCTGGGGACATTGGTGCAAGCTGGGAAATTTTCAAGAAACAGATTCCAGCAGGACTGAACCATTGCATGGCAGGGGTGCCATATTGGACTTTTGATATTGGGGGTTTTGTCATTGGCGCGTATGGAGGCTTGTTTCATCGAGGGGGGAAAGATCCTGCGTATCAGGAGCTCTATACCCGAATGTTTCAATTCGGTGCGTTTTGTCCCATTTTTCGATCCCATGGTTCAGAGACCCCTCGGGAAATCTGGGAATTTGGAGAATTTGTGCCTATTCTGGTGAAATTTACCCATCTTCGGTATCGGTTATTGCCTTACATTTATTCCTTGGCCTGGCAAGTCACGCAAAATGGCTATACGTATTTTCGGGGATTGGCAATGGATTTTTCTTTAGATCGGAAGACTTTTGCCATTGACGATGAGTTCATGTTTGGTCCTGCATTTTTGGTATGTCCTGTCACTACGTATCAGCGGTACCGTCCGCCTGAACCCAGTGTGTTGGTTTCTCCACGTCATTTTCGAACCCGAGAAGGGAAGCCCGGATTGCGTGCCAGATATTATCGGGATCCAGAATATCAAATATTCACCAAAGAGCAAATCGAACCTTGTATCAATGTGTATTGGTATACTGGAAGGCCAGAATATGTCACGGATTCCACTTTTTCGATCCGGTGGGAAGGAAAGTTAATCCCCTCAGAGACCGGACCTCATCAATTTCATCTCAAAAGTTTTGATGCCAAACGAATTTTTCTTGACGGAGTACAACTTTCATTTACGTATACCAGTGTAGAGCAATATACTGAAGTCGTGGATTTAGAAAAAGGAAAAGAATACGATTTTGTCCTGGAAACCGAAAATCGTTCCACAGGCGCGGCCCGGATGCAACTTTTTTGGAAAACGCCTTCGATTTTCGCCAAGGAGAAAGAAAATCCTCCTCGGGAAAGTACACGAGCTGTGTATTTGCCTTCTGGAACCCGGTGGGTGGATTTCTGGACAGGAAAGACCGAGGAAGGGGGGAGAGAAATTTCTGCAGATGCGCCGTTGGACAAAATTCCCATTTATGTGAGAGCGGGTTCGATTGTACCCATGGGGCCTTTTGTTCAATATGCAGAGGAAAAACCGGCTGATCCTCTTGAGATTCGGATTTATCCCGGGGCAGATGGAAAATTTACCTTGTATGAAGATGAAAATGAGGGATACAATTACGAAAAAGGAATTTATAGCCTCATTGATTTTGTCTGGGACGATCAAAACAAAACTTTGAAAATTGGAGAGAGAAAGGGGAAATTTCCTAGGATGTTAGAAAAGCGGACATTACACCTCGTGATCGTTCGAGAAGCACACGGTACGGGGGTAGAGAGGACCACACATCCGGATCGGGTGGTGCAGTATGATGGAAGGGCCCAACGCATTGCATTTGAGTCATCGAATAAAATGCCAAAAAAATTCTAAAAATTTTGGAGATGGCATCATGAAATGGATCCATGGGATTTTTATTGGATTTTTTGCTTTTTCGCTTTTTGCTCAAGACACGCAAGGATTTTTCTTGGAACAAGGATTTAGTCCAAAACGGGCCCAAAAACCGCCTTATCAATGGTTTTCTCCTCCAGAAGGATGTACTGCGCTTGTCGTGGTGAATGCCAAAGATACCCTGGCCAAGGTTTCAAAATATATTTACGGAAACAATGCCAATATTTATACCACCCAAATGATTACCCAGCCGACTTGGATCCAATACATTCGGATGCTTTCGCCCCATATTCTTCGTTATCCCGGTGGAAATATTAGTAACCAATTTTTTTGGAATGCAGAGCGGGGCTGTCCTCCGAACGATGTGCCGGATTCTCTCTTTTTCTATGGGCAATTGGCGCCTGTGGAATACTGGTATGGAAAAAGTCAGGATACCCTCACGCTTTCTGTGGACAATTATTATCGAATGCTAAAGAAAACTCGAAGTACAGGGATCATTTGCATTAATTATGCCTATGCCCGATATGGAACCGGACCTCATCCAGTTCAGACTGCGGCCCATTTGGCAGCAGAATGGGTACGGTACGATCGAGGGAGGACTCGATTTTGGGAGATCGGGAATGAAAATTATGGCCCCTGGCAGGCAGGCTATCTCATTGATTCCACACTCAACCAAGAGGCGCAACCCCGTTTGATTTCAGGAGAACTTTATGGAAGGCACTTTCTGGTTTTTGCCGATTCCATGCGAAAGGCAGCCAGAGAAGTGGGAGCAGACATTAAAATCGGTGCGGTCATTGTCGAACTTCCCAGAGAAAAAGAGTGGTACAATCCAGTAGAAAGAGATTGGAATGAAGGATTTTTTAGAACCGCAGGCAATGCAGCGGATTTCTTTTCGATTCACAGCTATTTTACTCCTTACAACGAGAATTCGAATGCCTCTGAAATTCTGGAATCGGCAAGCCGAGAGACAGGTCGCATGATGTCCTATATGAAACGCATGTGTCAACAATATGGGGTCCAATTAAAACCCATTGCCTTGACCGAATGGAATATTTTTGCAGTCGGGTCGAAGCAGCAAATTTCTTTTATCAATGGCCTTCACGCGGTATTGGTTCTGGGTGAGTGCATTCGACACCAGTACGGCATGGCAGCCCGATGGAATTTGGCCAATCGATACGAAGGGGGGAATGATCACGGCATGTTTAATTTTGGCGATGAACCGGGTGTCCCTCGATGGAATCCGAGGCCTGTGTTTTTCACCATGTATTATTTCCAGCGTTTTTTTGGCGATCACATGATCCGGTCTGAAGTCTTAGGGCCCGGAGACATTGTGAGTTTTGCCTCTCGATTTCATTCTGGGGAGATTGGAGTCATTGTGGTGAATAAGGGAATACAAACCCAGAAGGTGGTCATTACGTTCCGGAATTTTACTCCAGGAAAGCGGTATTATCTCTATTCTCTTACAGGAGATACAACCAATGGAGAATTTTCTCCCAGGGTGTGGGTGAATGGAGTGGGTCCCAATTATGCAACAGGGGGGCCGATTCGAGATCTCGAGCGGATTCCTGCGTGGTGTGGCCTGGTGGAAAAAGGGATTCGATTTTCTTCCCCTCCGCGTTCTGTGCAATATATCTTGATTGAAAACAAATAATTGGTTGGAGGAAAAACGCGATGACCGATGCGCAGTGGGAAACCTTGTTGAAAATCGTCCAAGGAGAAAAAGTCGAGCCCCTTCCTGTTGGATTTATCATTGACAGCCCTTGGCTTCCAGGATGGTATGGGACTTCCATCCTCGAATATTTTGTCCATGACACCGTGTGGCTTGAGGCGAATTTCAAAGCCGTGGACACTTTTCCTGAAGTGATTTTTCTTCCTGGATTTTGGGCTGAGTTTGGCATGTGTACCGAACCTTCTGCTTTTGGCACCCGGTGTGTATTCCCCCCAGATACATTTCCCCATCCATTGTCCGTTCCGAAACTGATCGAGCATCTCGATACAGTCCCTATTCCGAATCCGGCCACAGATGGGCTCCTTCCTTTTGTCATCCAACGGTTGAAATGGGCTTCTCCTCTCATCGAGAAAAAGGGACATCGGATTCGGTTTTCTGTGAGTCGAGGGCCGCTCAATGTCGCAACGTTTATTTTTGGAACCACTGAATTTTTGACTCAACTCTTAATGACGCCAGAACCCATGCATGCGGTGCTTTCCAAAATCACCCAATTTTTAAAAGCGTGGCATGACCTTCAACGGGAAATGTTTCCCTCCATTGATGGCATGCTGGTCTTGGACGATATTATCGGTTTCTTGAGCGAGGATCAATTTAAAGAATTTGGCCTTCCCTATTTTAAGACCCTTTTTGATACAGAGGTCTCAATCAAGTTTCTCCACAACGATGCTTCATGTCTGGCTTCTGCAAAATATCTTCCTGAAATGGGAGTGAATCTTTTCAACATGTCTTTTGATACCGATCTCAATTGGTTACGGGAAGTGACACAAAATCGAGTGGCCATGGTGGGCAATATTCCGCCTCGGGATGTGTTGGCCAGTGGAAATCCAGAAATGGTTCGGAAGACCATCCAGGCTCTCCTGGATTCTCTTTCAGACACTTCTCGGATTTTATTTTCCTGTGGCGGAGGCATGCCGCCTGGAGTATCCACTGAAAATATTTTGGCATTTGTAGAAACTGTAAAAAACTACAAAAGGAAATAAAGCATGAGAAAAAAGCAAATTTTTGCAAGTTTTTTCTTATTGGTTCTGCTTCAGAATAGTTTCGCTGATGATGGCTACAAGTTGTGGTTAAAATATTCAACGGTTTCGGATAAGATTCGCAAAAACGAATATGAAAATGCCATCAGATCGATGATGGTGAAAGGGGAAAGTTCTACCTGTGCAATCATTCGAAACGAATTGAAAGAAGGCCTTTCTTGCCTGTTGGGTAAAAAGATCCCTGTTTCCAATAAAATTCAAACCCGAATGGTTCTGGTCACGAGGCCTTCGCATTTTTCTCAACTAAGAGCGCTTCAATGGATTTCTGCTCTGGACACGTTGGGAGAAGAAGGTTTTTTGATTTCTCCTTTTATGCTCCAAGGGAAAAGGCTGATTGTGATTACTGGCAATACAGACAAAGCGCTTCTCTACGGCACTTTTCATTTTTTACGGCTTTTACAAACCGAAAAGTCACTTGCTTCTTCTCTTCCAGTGATTTCGCGTCCGAAAATTCAATATCGCATGCTCAATCACTGGGACAATGTGGATGGCTCCATTGAACGAGGCTATGCAGGTCGATCCCTCTGGGAATGGGACAAATTGCCAGAAGAGATCAGTCCTCGGTACATCGATTATGCTCGGGCCAATGCTTCTATTGGGATCAACGCCACAGTGCTCAACAATGTCAATGCCAATCCCATTTTTTTAACCTCGGAGTATCTTCTCAAAGTGGCCAAATTGGCCGATATTTTTCGGCCTTATGGCATTCGTGTTTTTCTTTCCATTAATTTTGCTTCTCCTCTTTCTACTCGGTTTTCCCTGAATGCTCGAAAAGGCGGGATTGGTCCTCTTTCCACTGCAGATCCGTTGGATCCAGAAGTGCAAAAATGGTGGAAATCCAAAGTCGATTCCATTTATCGACTGATCCCGGATTTTGGCGGATTTCTGGTCAAGGCCAATTCTGAAGGCATGCCCGGACCTCTCGATTACGGAAGAACCCATGCAGAAGGAGCCAATATGCTGGCCAGCGCATTGGCACCGCATGGGGGGCTCGTACTCTGGCGTGCTTTTGTCTACAACCCAGAAGTGGATGCGGATCGAGCCAAAAGAGCGTATAAAGAATTTGTTCCTTTGGACGGTGCCTTTCTTCCCAATGTGTGTATTCAGGCCAAAAATGGCCCTGTGGATTTTCAACCCAGAGAACCTGTCCAACCACTTTTCGGTGCCATGGTCAAGACCCCGCTTTTTCTTGAACTCCAGATCACTCAGGAATATTTAGGTCATTCTGTCCATTGGGTGTATCTTGCACCCATGTGGAAAGAGTATTTTGAATTCGATACGTATGCCAAAGGAAAAGGGTCGACTTTGGCCAGAATTGTGGATGGCTCTTTATTCGGATATCCCCATACTGGCATTGCAGGCGTGGCCAATACAGGAAACGATCGAAATTGGTGTGGCCATTTGGGTGCCCAGGCCAATTGGTATGCGTTTGGACGACTTGCCTGGGATCCTACGCTCAGTCCAGAAGAAATTGCAGAAGAGTGGATTCGTATGACTCTGGGCAATGATTCTATTGTGATCAAAACGGTCCAATCCATCATGATGGGCTCATGGGAAGCGTGTGTGAATTACATGACACCCTTGGGGCTTCATCACATCATGGAGTTGGATGATCATTATGGCCCTGCTCCAGAATCTGCCAATGCACCCAGGGAAGATTGGAACTCCGTGTATTACCATCGGGCAGATACCTTAGGCATTGGATTTGATCGAAGTTCTACCGGAAGTGGAGCCACATGGCAATATTTTTCTCCACTTCGGGACAGTCTAGATCAATTGTCCACATGTCCAGAAAAATATCTTCTCTGGTTTCATCATGTGCCCTGGGATTATCCCATGAAGTCAAAAAGGACATTGTGGGAAGAATTGTGCTTCCGATACAATCAGGGAGTCCATTATGTGGATACCATGATGGTCTTATGGGAAAATTTAAAACCTCGACTCGATCCTGAAATTTTTTCTCATATCCACGCCAAATTGCTCCAGCAGAGAAAGGATGCCCAGGTATGGAGAGACACGTGTCTTTCCTATTTTCAGAAATTCAGCCGAAGAAAAATTCTGGAATTTTAATTTAAGGAAAGGGAATATATGAAAACAAAAATTTTGATGAGAAACGCAGTCATTTGGGGACTGGCTTTGATCTTTTCCGCTGGTCTGAAAGCCAAGACCTTAGCCGACATTCAAAATCAAATCCGAGAATATGTTCTCTCCAATGGAATGAAATGGATTGTGCTCCCCAGGCATGAGGCACCTGTCGTTTCTTTTCACGTGTATGCCGATGTAGGAAGCGCCAATGAATCGTATGGCATGACTGGTATTTCGCATCTTTTAGAACATTTGGCGTTTAAGGGCACCACCACAGTGGGCACGACCAATTATGAAGAAGAAAAAAAGTGGCTTGCCCGAACGGATAGCCTTTACGCATTGATTCAAATGGAAGAAAATAAGTTCAAACCAGATACGTTGAAAATAAAAGCCTTGCGAAATGCATTTGATCAGGCCCGAGCAAAGGCTCAGGAATATGTGGTGAGCAATGAATTCATTGATCTCTGCATGAAGGAAGGGGATCCAGAGGTGAATGCCTATACCAATGCGGATGGCACCCATTATGTCAATGCCTTGCCTTCCAACCGGTTGGAATTCTGGATGGCACTCATCTCGGATCGGTTTCTCAATCCCGTCTTTCGAGAATTTTATAAAGAACGTGATGTGGTCATGGAAGAACGTCGACTTCGGGTCGAAACCAATCCCATTGGAAAATTGATCGAAGATTTTTTTGCAATGGCCTTTAAAGCGCATCCCTATCGTCATGGCACCCTTGGCCATATGTCCGATCTTCGTCACATCACGCGAAAGGATGCCATCGAATATTTCCAAAAATATTATATCCCGAGCAATTTAACCGTGGCCATTGTGGGAGACGTCAACCCTGAAGAGGTATTTCGTTTGGCAGAGATCTATTTTGCACGGATTCCCAGTGGGCCTAAGCCTGAACCAATTCGGACTGAGGAGCCTGAGCAATGGGGGGAAAGGCGGTTTCAAGTCATGGCCCAGTCTCAGCCAGTCCTTTTAATCGGGTATCATCGACCAGAAGCCAAAAGCAATCACGACCTTCCACTGGAAGCAATTTCCAACATTTTAGGTCAAGGGCGTTCTTCTCGGTTGTATCAGAAATTGGTCAAAGAATTAAAAATTGCCATTGAAGTGGGATCCTTCAATGGATGGCCAGGGAGTAAATATCCCAATTTGTGCGCTTTTTATGCCATTCCTGCAAAAGACAAAACAAATCAAGAATGTCTGGATGCAATCGATGCAGAAATTGAAAAAATAAAAAAAGAATCTGTGACAAAAGAAGAACTGACCAAATTTAAGCGAACCACATTGAAAAGTATGTACGATCAAATGAAAAACAATTCCGAAATGGCAGAACTCCTCACTTTTTATGAAGTGGTCCATGGAGATTGGAGAACATTGTTCGAAAGAATTCAAACACTCGACGCCTTGACTCCAGAAGAGATTCAAAAGGTGGCCAATCTGTATTTAAACAAGAAAAATCGAACAATCGGCGAGATTGTGCCTGAGTCAAACTAAGCAAAGAAAGGGTTGGAAGATGAAGCGAACGCATATCATAAAAAATTTTGCATTTTTTTTCTTGGTGATTTTTGGAGTGGGGTTTGCCCAAAAAAATCCCAAAGAAATTTTTCAATATCCGCCTCTGCATGCCATTCAAATGCCGAAGATTGCAGAAGCCGTATTAAAAAACCACATGCGTCTCTTTCTGGTGGAGGATCCCCAATATCCCACCATCGACATTCGCATCATGATTCACACTGGCTCTGTGTATGACCCTCCGGAAAAAGTGGGATTGGCTTCCATTGCCGGTACAGTCATTCGCACTGGAGGCTCTCAAAAATTTCCCGGGGATGTTCTTGACGCATTGCTTGAAACATTGGGTGCACGCATTGAAATCGAGATGGATCAAACCATGGCCATGGTCTCTGCATCTTTCTTGAAAGAAGATATAGACAAAATTTTGGAAATCTTGGTCGATTTGCTTCGATATCCACTGTTCCCTGAAGAAAAAATCGAACTGGCCAAAATCGAGCAGAGATCCATGGTGGCGCGTCGAAATGATGATGTTCGTGAAATTGCAGATCGGGAATTTCAAAAATTGATTTATGGAAAGGATCATCCCTATGCCCGACATACAGAATATGCTTTTATTGATGCCATCACACGAGACGATTTGGTCCAGTTCCATCAAAAGTATTTTCAACCCAATGGGATGATTTTGGGGATATGGGGAGATTTTAAAACCCAGGAAATGAAAAAGAAATTGGCGAAGATTTTCTCTCCCTGGCCGGAAAGTTATACGGAAATTCCTCGTCCCCCTTCTGTGGAGTATGCATATACATTTTCTGTCCATTACATCCATAAACCCGATGTCAATCAGTCCAATATCATTCTGGGCCATATTGGCACCACGCTAGACAATCCGGATTATCCCGCGCTGGTGGTGATGAATCAAATTCTTTCCTGGGATCGGATGTTTAAACAGATTCGCACCAGAGAAGGATTGGCGTATTCTGTGTGGGGATATTACGGCGCAGAATACGATCACCCTGGCGTGTTTTCTGTGGGATGTCAAACCAAATCCCAATCCACGGTCAAAGCCATTCGGATGATGCTGGAAGAAATCCGAAAAATCCAGAACGAAGAGGTGAGTGACGAAGAACTCCAGAAATCCAAGGATCGTTATCTCAATGGCTTCGTCTTTAAATTAGATTCCAAGGCCAAGATCATTCAACGGCAAATGACGTATTTGTATTACGGATTGCCTCCCAATTTTGCTGAAAAAGTGAAAAACGAAGTTGAAAAAGTCACCAAAGCGGATGTGCTTCGGGTGGCGCGGAAATATCTTCATCCAGAGCATGTGCACATTTTGGTTGTAGGCAGAGAGGAAGAGTTTGATGAACCTCTTTCCCAATTGGGAGAAGTCCATCCCATCGATATTACCATTCCTCAACCTCAAAAACAAATGCCTCCACCGACTCCAGAAGAAGAAAGCCAAGCTCGATTGCTTTTGAACCAAATGTTCACTGCATTGGGAGGGATGGATTCGCTTTTGGCCATTCGCAATGGGAAATGGGAGGTGCAGATCACCCAAAATACGCCCATGGGTGAAATGGCCTTGGAAGGCGAGATCTGGATTGCCTATCCTGATCAAATGCGAATCGATTTCAATACCTCATGGGGGAAAATGAAAATGCTTGTGAATTCTCAAGAGGCATGGATAGAAATTCCTGGACAGGAATCCATGGCCATGCCAGAAGTCCAGGCCAATTCGGTTCGGCGCTCTTTACGCCAGGATTTTGTGAATCTTGCAAAAAATTTTTCTGAATGGAAGGTGCAGTATCTTGGTCCAGCGACATGGAACGGGATCAAAGGGGAAGAGGTGGCGATTGCAAAAAATGGGGAAGTGTTCCATTTGCTTTTGGATTCGAGCTCCAAACTTCCTTTGGCCAAGCGCTATACAGAGAGTGGAGAAGAAGGCCCCTTTGAGGCAACAGAAGTCCTTTCTGACTATAAAAAATTGGGCGGGATTTTTACTCCCATGAAAAGCGAGGTTTTTTCTGGAGAGAAAAAAATTTCTCAGACTGTGATTACCCAAGGTCAGTACAATGTCGAGTTGGATTCTGCAATGTTTAAAATTAAGTGACAAAAATCACAAAAAATTGTTGACTTTCTTAAAAATACATGTTAAATTCCCGTAGATTTTGTGAAAGATGTAACAAATGGAGAAATTGGTCAATAAAAAAGTGGTGGCGAGGCTTTCGAGCTATCGGACTGCTTTGATTCGGTTTCAGGAACTCGGATTTGTGAAGGTTTTTTCAGATACTTTGGCAGAAGCAGTCGGCGTCACGCCGGCCCAGGTGAGAAAAGATTTTTCTCTTTTTGGGATCTCAGGAAATAAAAAAGGCGGTTACCAGACAGAAGTATTGATTCAAAAGCTCCAGGCGATTTTGGGAAAAGACAGAATTCAGCCTGTCATCATTGCGGGTATCGGAAACATTGGTTCTGCGCTCATCAAGTACAAGGCTTTTGAAAATGAGGGAATTAAAATCGTCGCAGGTTTTGATATTGATCCTGCCAAGATCAATCGAAAGGCCAAAGTCCCTGTGTTTCCCATTTCTGAAATGCCAGAATTTATTAAGACCCACCATATTTGGATAGGAATTATCGCAGTGCCAGACATTGCAGCCCAATCCGTATGCGACATGATGGTGGAAGCGGGTGTTCGCGGGATTCTCAATTTTGCGCCGTTGTGCCTCCGAGTGCCTGAAAATGTGATTGTCAATAATGTCAATCTTCAAAATGAACTGGAGAATGTGATTTATTTTGTCAATGCGCTGTATGCAAAAGCGACGTAAACTGTAGGAGAATAGAATGCGGGCGGTCAAATTAAAAAAACAATATCTCAAAGGATTTTTGACCTGTGTCAGTGGCTGGGGAGAATTATGGGGTCCTGTCCGGAGGGACAATCGATTCATTCTTGAAGAAGTGGATGATATTGGCCAAATCGATCTCACTGCCCTTCGAACCCAGTTGCCTTTTAAAAAACTTCTTTTTCCTCCCCAATTCAGCATGTTTGGCTTCGATGAAAAAGGGTATCACACGGATTTTTCCAGCATTCCAAAACGGATTATTTTTGGTCTTCATCCTTGTGACATCAAGGCGCTTCTCATCATGGACGAATTTTTCGCCAAGCAATACAAGGATCCATATTATTATGAACGTCGGAAAAGAACCGTCATCATTGGTCTTTCCTGTATTCCTGATGAGAAATGTTTTTGCAATGCCACAGACAATGAAAGTGCCACCGAGGGCTTTGATCTTTTTTTGACTGATTTGGGAGATTTTTTCCTTATCTGGGTCGGTTCCAGTTTGGGCGATGATTTGGTGCGAGAATGTCCAGAACTTACAGATCCCCACATTGGTCATGCCGATTTAAAAAAATACATCGAATGGCAAAGATACCGTTCAAGCCAATTCAAAATGGATATTGATTTAACTGGCATGCCGGATATCATGGAGTTGAGCTATGAAAGTCCTGTGTGGGAAGAAATGGGGAAAAAATGCCTTTCTTGTGGTGCGTGTACCATTGTATGTCCGACATGTCCTTGCTTTAATGTAGAAGATGAGTTTGCCTTGGGAAAAAACCAAGGTCAACGAATGCGATATTGGGATTCTTGTATGTTTAGGGAATATTCCATGGTGGCAGGGGGCCACAATTTCCGAGAAGCCAGAGCAGAACGGTTGAAATTGCGATTCATTCACAAACTCCAGGCCTTTGTAGGCAAATTTGGAAAACCGGCATGTACTGGATGTGGCCGGTGTATAGGCACTTGCCCAGTCGACATTGATATTTATACCATTACCAAAAAACTTCAAGGAGAGGAAATCCAGGTATGAGTATTCCTCTTGAGGTCGAAAATCCGTATTGGCCAGAGCCCATGCGGGTCATTCGGCGCTATCCATTGACGGACGATGTGCATTTTTTCCAGGTCCGGGCAGTGAACATGGAAAGGGCGCTTTCGCTTCAATATCTTCCCGGGCAGTTCATGATGATTTCGATTCCTGGGATTGGAGAAGCGCCATTTTCGATTTCTTCCACCCCTTCTCGACCAGGGTTACTGGAATTTGGTATTCGCAAAGTGGGTCGAATTACAGAGCAGATTTTTAAGCTCAAAGAAAACAGTGTGATCGGTGTACGGGGGCCTTATGGCAATGGATTCCCCATTGAACGCATGCAAGGCCATGATCTGATTATTGTCATGGGTGGATTGGGCGCGATTCCACTCCGTTCTCTCCTTCTCTATGCTCTGGACAACCGGGATCAATTTGGGAAAATTTATCTTTTGTACGGTGCCAAAAGACCCAAAGAAATGCTTTTTCGAAAAGAATTTCTCAATCTCATGGAAAGAGACGATCTCCACTGTCTCCTCACCGTGGATCAAGACGATACAGGCAAATGGCCTGGCCATGTGGGGCTGGTGACGAGTTTGTTCTGTTACGTGACGGATATTGATCCGAAAAAGACCACAGTCGCGGTGATTGGTCCTCCTGCCATGTACAGGTATGTCTTGGATCAGGTTCTCAAACTCCGAATTCCAAAACACCAGATTCTCATGTCCCTGGAACGTCGAATGAAATGTGGGGTAGGAAAATGCGGGCATTGTACCATTGGAGGATATATTTACACGTGTCTGGAAGGACCTGTGTTTTCCTACTGGGATGTCATTCACATGAAAGGTCTGATTTAAAGGAGAAGCCTTGGATAAGAAAGAAAAACTCAATATTGGTCTTTATGGATTTACAGGATGCAACGGGGACCAATTGGTCATTCTCCACAGCGAAGACCAATTGCTGGATTTTTGGAAATCCGCCAATATTAAATCATTTTCCCTGGCCAAAAGCGATAACGAAGAAATCGAACTTGACATTGCGTTTGTCGAGGGTTCGATTTGCAACGAAGAACAGGCGAAACATCTCAAAGAAATTCGCAGTCGTTCCAAGCTTTTGATCGCCATTGGCGCTTGCGCGTGTTACGGTGGAATTCAGGCCATGGAAGTTTCCCCTTCTTGGGAGGAACGATTCAAGGCAGTTTATGGTGAAAATGTTCTGGAAGTTCGAACACCGATTCCGCCGCAACCTTTAAGTGCTTTTGTCAAAGTGGATTTTGCCCTTCCAGGATGTCCCATTGATGCCAAGCAGTTTTTTTTAATGTTTACGCAACTCCTTCATGGCCACACTCCCCATTTGCCGGATTATCCGGTTTGTGCAGAGTGCCGTTGGAAAGAAAATGACTGTTTATTGCTCAAAGGCATTTTTTGCATTGGACCTGTGGTGGCTGGAGGATGTGGTGCGGTGTGTCCTTCTCACGGGTTGCCCTGCGTTGGATGTTGGGGGCCTGTGGTGGAAGGGAATGTTGATTCCCAGTGGAATCTTTTGAAAGAAAAAGGATATTCTCTTGAAGCCATCAAGAGGCGGTTGAGTATTCACAGTGGAAAAGGCCTTTCAGAATGGTTTAAGAAAATGGCAGGAGCGGTTTCCAATGAAACGTGAAATTGTGGTCGAACCGATGTCTCGGGTGGAAGGGGAAGGGAGCATTCATATTCAAATTGAGAACGGGAAGGTAAAAAAAGTCCATTTTAATATTCTTGAAGGAACCCGTTTGATTGAAACTTTGGTCATCGGAAAAACACCGGAAGAAGAAGTTTCCATTGCCTGTCGCATTTGCGCCATTTGTACGCTTTCCCATCGCTATGCAGCGTTACGGGCTTTGGAAAAAGCCTTGGGGATAAAAATCCATGCGAAAGCGCATTGGATGAGAACCTTGATGCATCTGGGCGAATTTCTCGAAAGCAATGCCCTCCATGTATTTTTACTGGCTTTGCCTGACTTTTTTGGATATCCCTCTGCAATTGCGATGCTCGACAAGTACGCTGAAGAAGTGACCCAAGGGCTTGAAATTAAGAAATTCGGCAATAAAATCATGCGATTGACCAGCGGACGGATGATTCATGGAGAAAATCCCACCATAGGCGGTTTTGGAAAATATCTGGATAAAGAAACCTTGCTTGCCCTTCAAAAGGAAGCCGATGCTCTGTTGCCTTTTGCAGAAAGAGCAGTGCATCTTTTGGGGAAATTGGATTTTCCTTCTTATTTTGAAGAAGAAACCACTTTTATGTGCTGTGAGCCTGAAAACGGGGAGTACGGAATTGTTGGCGACCGCATCCGGATTTCGGATGGAGAAGTGGTGCCTGTAGAGGAATATCAACGGCTTACCAATGAAATGTTTTCTCCCCATTCGTCTGCAAAGCATTGTCTTTACAAAGGGAAGCCGTACACAGTGGGCGCTCTGGCCAGGATGAACAATTTGGGAGAAAGACTCAATGGAGTGGCCTCTACGCTTTTTGAGACTTACTGGAATAAACGATGGCTTAAAAATCCTCTTTACAACAATGTGGCCCAGGCCATTGAATTGGTGTGGTGCTTACAGCAAATCCCTTTTGTCATCGAAAATATTCTCGAACATGTGGACGATCCGCCTCTGGCCAAACCGACTCGAAATACAGGTGAAGGTGTGGGTGCAGTGGAGGCCCCTCGAGGTACGCTCTATCATCACTATTGGATTAAAGACGGGCTTGTGGCCAAAGCCAATTTGATCATTCCCACAGGCCAAAGTCTTGAAGATCTTGAAAAATACATGCGAAAGGCCGTGGAAGCACTTCTCCAACAAAATGCAGATGATGAGACACTCCGACTCCAAAGCGAAATGATTGCCAGAGCATACGATCCTTGCATCAGTTGTTCTACCCATCTCGTGAGCCTTGAAAGAATCTAAGTACACAGAAATCCGAAAGAAAATTAGGGAAATTTTATTTTCCGAGACTGGCATTGTCATTGGCATTGGAAATCCAGATCGGGCAGATGATGGTGCAGGGATTTTGGTGGTCCAATACTGGAAACAAAAAGTTTCTCCTTCGAGAAGCATTTGCTTTTTTTTAGATACCGAATGTTCTATAGAATCGCCTGTCATGGACCATCTCGAGGATCCCTTGATTCAGACCTTTTTATTTGTCGATGCTTCTGATTTTGGTGGTATACCTGGAGAAATTGTGCTTCTTTCGGAAAAGGAAATTGAAAAAATTGTTTCGCCACTTTCTACCCACAAAGTCCCTCTGGATTTTCTTTTCTCGTTGATTCAATCCAAAAAGAAAAATGCATTTTTACTTGGAATTCAACCCGGGTCATTGGAATTTTGGGGAGACATGACCGAGGCAGTCCAGAACACTGTGGCAATGTTGAAAGGGTGGATCGACCAATGATTTGTGTGTGAATTCACAAAAATTGAAGATAGTCCGATTTCTTTCTCCTCTTTTTAAGCTCAAAATTTAAAGCTGGAAGAAAAAAATATTCAAATTTTCACAAAATTTTTCTTGACAATTGTTTTTTTTGTTTTATTTTTTAGAAAAGGTAGAGATTTCAAAATAGTTTTTTAATTCTTTCTCCGACTTTCTTTAAAGAAAGGATTCTTATGGAGAAAGTTCGATATTTTGTTTCGTACTCCCACTGGGTTTCTCTCCTCTCCGACTGGATTCAAAATGAGATTGTCTGGGCCCCCATTTCCACTTCTGGGATGCTTCACTACAAACCCGTTTCTCCAGAAAATATTTCTTCAATTATATATGAGGGTGCTCGAGCCATTGAGCCTTTAAAATGGTTCCTTTTCCCCCCGATTGAAAAAATGAACGGAAGAAATCAGAGAAAGGGAAAATCTTGGATCGTTCTGGCCGTGAAAGCCTGTGATCTCCAAGCACTTCGCGTATTGGATTCGGCTTTTGGAGGCGTTTTCGCTGATCCCCATTACTGGTTTCATAGAGAAGACACCCTTTTGGTGGCCACAGATTGTACATCCCCTTTGCCTACCTGTTTTTGTACCGAAGTAGGCGGAAACCCATTTCCGAGCCAGCTATTTGATCTGGCCCTTTCTGAGATTCCCAACGGCTTTCTTGTGGAAATAGGTACAGAAAAAGGCGAGAAGAAGCTTTCTCCTTTTCGTGCATTTTTAGAAACGCCTTCTCGAGAAGCACTTCAGCAAGTAGAGGGAAATCGAAAAAATGTAATGAAAATACTTCGGAGACAAAATCGAAAATTCAAAATCCATGAGAATTTGGGAGAAATTCTTTATTCCCAATGGAATGTTTCTTTGTGGCATGAGGGTTCCCTTCATTGTGTCGAATGTGGGATGTGTAATCATGCGTGTCCGACGTGTCATTGTTATTTTCTTGATGAGGTGACGCGTGAAAAGTATATCAAACTCCGGGGATGGGATGCCTGTATGTATCAAGGGTATGCAGTGATGGCAGGAGGAACAACCCCCAGGCCATATCTCCACCAGCGTTTTCGGAATCGGTATCTTTGTAAATTCAAATATCTTAAAGAAAATTATGGGGTGCTCGGTTGTACAGGATGTGGGCGATGCATTGAAGGATGCCAAGGAAAAATTGAGATGCGGAAGCTGTTGAGTGAGTTTTCAGAGCTTCTTTCTGTTCATCAAAAGGTGGCTCTTGAGAAAATTTAATTTCGGATAGGATCTTATGGATCCCAAAAATCCATTTGTGACGCAAGAAGCAATCATTCAAAAAATTATTCCGGAAACGCCAAAAATCAAAACATTGATTGTAAAACCCAAACGGCCTATCCCATTTCAACCAGGTCAATTTATGGAGCTTTCCCTTCCGGGCATTGGAGAAGCTCCTTTTGCTCCTTCTTCTTCCAGTGACCACCCAGACATTTTAGAATTTACAGTCCAAAATGTAGGGTACATGACTTCTTTTCTCCATCAAATGAAAGCAAGGGACAAAGTGAGAATTCGAGGTCCCTACGGAAACGGTTTTCCTATTTCCCAATTGTACAATAAAACAGTGCTTCTTGTCGTTGGGGGCGTAGGGTTTCCTCCAGCCCGGGCGCTTCTCTATCAACTGCTAAAAGAAAAAAAGAAGATTCCCAGACTCATCCTGTGTTATGGTGCAAGAACGCCGGAAGATATAGTATACAAATATCAGCTTACCTATTTTAAAAAGAATCTTGTTTTGTATCTCACTGTCGATGATCCAGGAAAAACGGCTTGGAAAGGCCACACGGGCGTGGTCACCTGTCTCTTAGACAAAATTGAAATCTTTCCTGAGAATACCATGGCGGTGGTGATTGGGCCTCCAGTCATGATGAAGTATACCGTTCTAAAATTGCTTGAAAAGGGATTTCGACCCGACCACATCATTCTTTCCATGGAACGGAAAATGTATTGTGGGATTGGGCAGTGCCGTCATTGTATGATTGGTCCTTATTTTGTGTGCAAGGATGGTCCTGTGTTTTTCTATGCGGCATTGCAAAATCTCCCCGATGTATGGGAGGCATGAACATGACCACACGCTTGTTTATCGATTTGGAACGTTGCAGAGAGTGTGATCAGTGTACAGCAAAGTGCAATTATTTTTATCATCCAGAGAATCAAGGGGTTTTATTTCTTCGAGAAAAAGCAGAAATGGCGCTCACGTGCCGGCATTGCGAAGAGGCACCTTGTGTCAAGGCATGTCCTGTGGAAGCCTTAGAAAAGCAACCCGATGGGACACTCAAACGCTACAATTTGCGATGTGTGTCTTGCAAGACGTGTTGTTTTGCCTGTCCATTTGGGGTCCTTCTCCCTGAATTGGTTCCTTACAAAACGTCCATGTGTGATTATTGTTTAGACCGACTTCCCGAAGGGAAAATGCCTTTGTGTGTAGAGACCTGTCCAGAATTGGCCATTCAATATGGCGCCATTGAACCCATTCCAGAAAAACATTGGTTTCTGGTCAATGAGTATTTGGTAGTGCATCGAATCCCTTGGAATGCCGCGGAGATGAAAGAGAAATGAAATTTGTTTCTGAATTGGGATTTTTCTTTTTAATCCTTTTCGTAAGTTTTTGGGGTGGCGTACTGGCCAGTGGTTTGGATCGCAAGCTCACTGCCCGACTGCAATGGCGAAAAGGTCCCCCTCTTCTCCAGCCTTTTTATGATGTGGTCAAGCTTTTTCAAAAGGAAACCCTTGTTCCTAAAGGAGGCTCTGTTTGGATTTTTCTGGCCGCGCCGGTATTGGGTTTGATAGGAGTGGGTTTGGTGGCATTTTATTTATGGAATGCGCTTCTTCGAATGCGTGGGGGATTCTCTGGGGATATTTTTGTTCTCTTGTATTTTCTTCTTTTCCCTTCATTGAGTGTGGCATTGGCTGGATTTGCTTCGAAAAATCCGTTGGGTTCTTTGGGAGGGAGTCGAGAAATCAAATTGCTTCTTTTTGGAGAATTGCCTTTTTTATTGGCTGTGGCTGTGGTGATTATCAAAACAGAAGGGGCCATTCGCTTGTCTGAAATTATTGCATATCAATCCCATTCAAAGCCCCTTTTGGTTTCTGGGTCGGGTTTTTTGGCGTTTTGGATTGCGCTTTTTTCAGCTCAGGCCAAATTGGGTTGGGTTCCCTTTGACCTTCCTGAAGCAGAGACCGAAATTATGGGAGGACCGTATTTGGAATATTCCGGTTCTCCGTTGGCGGTTTTTCGAATCATGCGGATGATGCTTCTTTTTACTTTTCCTATTTTGCTGGTTCTCTTGTTTTGGGGCGGGATGCGATGGCAAGGTGTTTCTATTCTTTTTTCATTGTTGAAGTGGATGGTTGTATTTTTGATTTTTGTGCTTCTTCGAAATACCAATCCAAGAATCCGGATTGATCAAGCCATGAAGTGGTTTTGGGGCCCCTTGGCAGGGATTGGATGTATTGCAGTGATTCTAGCCCTTCGAGGAATATAATGACAATTGGGAAAAAAACTTTCACCCGTTCTTTATGGGTGTATCATCTCGGTACAGGGAGTTGTAACAATTGCGACATTGAAATTCTCGATTGTCTTACTCCCCGTTTTGATATCGAACGTTTTGGCATGGTTTTGGTGGGGAGCCCTCGGCACGCCGATGTGCTTTTGGTCACAGGCAATATGACTTTAAAAAACATTCCGAGAGTGAAGCGGGTGTATGAGCAGATGGCAAAGCCGGGATGGGTCGTTGCCATTGGCACATGCAGTTTGGATCATGGAATTTTTCGGGAAAGTTATGTAGCTCCCCAAAAAGTGTGCGAAATTCTTCCTGTGGATGTCTATGTGCCAGGATGTCCTCCAAAACCCGAGGCCATTATTTTAGGCATGGCGCAGTTGATTTCAAAAATTCAGAAGCAATCATGACTTGGAAAGAAGTGGAAATAGAGATTCGGAAGAAATTTAAAAAGCGGTGGAAGCGATGGTATGCACATTCTCCGATTCGCGTGTATGTGGATATTGACACTGCAGATCTTCTCGAATGGGGGCATTTTCTCATTGAAAAGGTTTCTGCCCGGTTTATCACTGCTTCTGCAATGGATACGCCTCGAAATGAGATTGAGATTCTTTATCATTTTGCATTTTATGGGTTGCCCCAAGTGCTTTCACTTAGGGTGTGTGTGCCAAAAGAAAAGCTCGAAATTGAATCCATGGCCCGAATTCTTAAAGGGGCAGAATGGATTGAACGAGAAATGGCAGAACTTTTCGGGATTCGATTTATTGGTCATCCCAATCCAAAACGATTGCTTTTACCTGAAGACTGGCCAGAGGGAAAATATCCTCTTCGGAGGGATCCATGAGCGAAGTCATCCCGGTGGGGCCGTATCATCCCCTTCAAGAAGAGCCTGAGTTTTTTCGACTTCATGTGGAAGGGGAAGTCGTGACCAAATTAGAAATTGAACTCGGATACAACCATCGGGGAATTGAAAAATTGGCTGAATCCCAAACTTGGGACCAGGTGGTGTTTTTGGTCGAGCGGATTTGCGGGATTTGTTCTACCAGTCATCCTTCTGCTTCGGTGCGTGCCATGGAGGATTTGGGTCATATTTCTCCGCCTGAAAGAGCCCAGTACATCCGGACCATTATTTGCGAATTGGAGAGAATTCATTCCCATCTGCTCTGGCTGGGCCTTGCGGGTCATTTTTTAGGGTATAATACGTTATGGATGTGGACATGGAAAACCCGGGAATGGGTATGCGATATTCTTGAAAAAATTTCTGGAAATCGTCAGAGTTATGCCATGTTCAAAGTAGGAGGGGTGCGAAGGGACATTGCGGAAGAAGACATTCCTTGGATTTTTTCTACTTTGGATAAACTGAAACCGTATTTGGATTTGTTTTATGGTGCAGTGATGGACGATCCGGTGCTTCATGCAAGAACCAAAGGGATTGGGGTTCTTACTTTGGAACAGGCCAAGGCCTATTGTGTGGTGGGGCCCACAGCCAGGGCTTCGGGGCTCGAAGTCGACATTCGGAAAGAGGATCCTTATTTTGCCTATCCATGGGTAAAATGGAATGTTTGCGTCGAAAAAGAAGGGGATGTGTTTGCCAAAGTGATGGTGAGGATTCGAGAACTTTACGAATCTGTGCACATCATTGAACAATGTCTTCGTGAGATGAAGCCTGGGCCCATTGATGCTCAGGTCAAAGAATTGCCGCCAGGAGAGGGGATTGGTCGGGCAGAGGCGCCTCGAGGCGAGGTGTATCATTACATCGTGAGTGACGGTTCCAATCGGCCTGTGCGGTACAAAGTGAGGGCACCCAGTTATGTCAATGTATTTTCCAATGAAGTGGCCTGTGTGGGGTATTCTCTTGCTGATGCAGTGCTTATTTTGGCCGCAGTAGATCCTTGCTATTGTTGCACAGAACGCATGACTGTGATTCAGAAAGGTGTTGCTTCTTCTATTCAATGGAAAGATTTGATTCGTCTTTCGCATGAAAAAACTCGGCGTGTTCAAAAAAGGATAGGGAAATGAGTTCTTTGCTTTTTCTCACTGTCGCATTGCCTTTATTGGTTGGGGGGATCTGTGTTTTTCTTCCTTTCCGTTGGCGATTTCTCCCTGAGGGATTCAGCATCACCATTGCGCTTTTTGAATTTTTTTCTTCTTGTTGGATATTTTTGCATCCTCCTCAAGGGTGGGGAATAGGAGAAACCATTCTTTTCCAAACAGACTCCTTAAGTCGCATGATCGGCTTGGCCATTGGAGGATTTGGGATATTGATCTCTCTCTATTCCTTTTCTGGTTTTAAAAATTTTTCTCAAAGGCCAATGTACTACGCTTCATTGCTTTGGACCTTTGCCGGTGCGTTTGGCGTGATATGGTCTTCCCATTGGATTGCCTTTCTCGTGTTCTGGGGTTTTCTTGGAATTCCACTCTACTTGTTGATTCTGACAGGAAACGAAAATGCACCTGCTGCTGCAAAGAAAAGCCTCATGATGATTGCAGGGAGTGATTTATTTTTGGTTTTGGGTATTGCTTTTGTCTATTCCATGACTTCTCAGTTTACACTCAGCGTTTCTCTTCCATTGTTCAGTCCTTCTGGTCTCTTTGCAGCCGGTTGTTTTCTCATCGCGATTTACGCCAAAGCAGGAGCCATGCCCCTCCATTCTTGGATTCCTTTTGTTGCAGAGACTGCCCCATTTTCTGTCACTGCGTTTTTGCCTGCCAGCTTAGACAAATTGCTCGGGATTTATTTGTTGGCGCGATTGGCATTGGATGTGTTTCATTTCTCTTTTGGACTCCAGTTTTTTTTACTTGCCACAGGCACATGCACGGTTTTGGGAGGGGTTTTTATGGCCCTCATCCAACATGATTATCGAAGGCTTTTGGCGTTTCATGCCATCTCCCAAGTTGGCTACATGGTCATTGGTATCGGTACAGGCAATCCAATAGGCATTGCAGGAGGAATTTTCCACATGCTGAATCATGCCATGTACAAATCTGCTTTGTTTTTGTGCGGAGGAAATGTGTTTTTTCGCACAGGGGAAACCCATCTCGATGCACTTGGAAATTTGGCTCCGAAAATGCCCATCACTTTTACTGCATTTTTGATTTCTGCTTTGGCCATTTCTGGAATTCCTCCTTTAAATGGATTTGTTTCCAAATGGATGATTTATCAAGGTCTCATTGTGTGGAGCCAATCTCACAATGATCCGTTTTGGTGGATTTGGCTGGTTTCTGCGCTTTTGGGAAGCGGGCTCACCCTGGCGAGTTTTATGAAACTCACCCATGCAATTTTTTTAGGAGAATCTTCTCTTCGAGATAAAAAGATCCGGGAAGTGAAATGGACCATGTGGCTTCCTCCTTTGATTTTGGCCTTGGGATGTATTGTACTGGGGATTTTGGCTCAAGCATGGATTCTTCCCCAATGGATTTCCCCGATTGTCTCTGGAATAGAATTTTTAGGAGTTTGGACCCCTGGGCTTGCTACAGGCTTGATCCTTGCAGGCATCGGGTTGGGTATTTTTTTGTGTTTCATTGGAAAAGGGTCAAGATTTCGGGAAGTCTCTCATTTTATTGGGGGAGAAACGGATTTACCTGAACCACAAAGAATTACTGGAGTCCGGTTTTATGATACCATTCGGGAATTTCCGGTTTTACGCGTCATCTACCATTGGGCAGAAGCCCAATATTTGGATGGATATGAACAGGCAAAACGAGCCATGGAATGGATTGGAGAAAGGTTTCGGAATGTACATACCGGGCTTTTGAACCAATATGTGTTTTGGATTGTGGCAGGGATTGTGGTTTTATTGGGTTTTTTATTAAAGGAATAAGCCATGTTTGAACTGGTCTTGTCTAGTTTCATTGTACTCATGATTTTAGGCGCTTTGGTCGCGTTGGAAACAAGAAATCTTTTGGCCAGTGTGATTTCTCTTGGCATTATTGGATTTGCATTGGTGGTTCTTTTCTTGCTTTTGGGGGCACCAGATTTGGCCATTGTCCAAATCATTGTAGAAACCCTCACTTTGGTGATTTTTATTTCTGCCATTCGCCATACGACTCCCCAGGAGAATTCGAAAACCCGAGGATTCCCCCCAAAATTTTCGTGGAGTGTGGGTACTTTTTTCCTTTTGATTTTTCTTTTAGGCGCGTTTGCGATTTATCGGGAACTCCCTCCACTGGGTTCTCCCTGTGTACGAATGGCTTTGTACTATCTCAGTCATGGAATGGAACTGACAGGGGCTTCGAACTTGGTTTCTGCCATTATTCTCGATTTTAGAGGATATGATACATTGGGCGAAGCCACCGTGCTTTTTGCTTCGGCCATTGGCGTGGCCACTGTATTGCGTAAAATGGGGAAGAAATCGTCATGACGCTCATCGTACGCTCCATTGCTCGATGGATGATTCCTTCCATCTTTCTTTTGGGAGTCTATGTGGTTTTGCACGGTCATTTAACGCCGGGGGGTGGATTTGCAGGCGGCGTGCTTGTTGCAGGAAGCTTTGTCCTTTCTATACTGGCTTTTGGGGTGAAAAAAAATAAAGTGGAGACAAAGAAAGAATGGTCTAGTCTCACTGAAAGCATAGGAATTTTTCTCTTTTGGTTTTTGGCTTTTTTAGGGATTTTATGGGGTTCGTATTTCTTTTTAAACGTACTGACCAAAATGTCTCCGGGAGCCCGGTTTCATTTATTCAGTGCAGGGAGTATTCCTCTTTACAATCTTGCCATTGGGATTGAAGTGGCCAGTGCACTTTTTACGATGGTCTTTGTTTTGATGGTTTTTCGAGAAAAGGAGAGACCTTGATGGTATACGGACTGACTTTGGTTCTTTTTTTTATCGGACTTTACGGCATTTTATTTAAAAAAAATTTGATCAAAATCGCCATTGGCCTGTGTATTCTTGAATATGCGATGAACCTTTTATTTGCACTGGTGGGATATCGAAAGGGAGGGGTGGCACCCATTGTGACTTCCCAAGAGGGCGCTTCTTCCTTCTTTGTAGATCCTCTCCCCCAGGCTTTGGTGCTCACTGCCATTGTGATTGGTCTGGGCACAACGGCCCTTTTGCTTGCTTTTGCAGTGCGTATGTATCGTCACTATCAAACGTTTGATGTAGAAGAAATGAGGAAACTCCAAGGATGAACACCATTCCTTACTTTGTCATTGTGCCTTTGGGGGTAGCTTTTCTATTCCCTTTCTTTTCTCGAGCTAAAAAGGGGATTGTTGATTTTTTGGTTCTTTTTTCAGAGGGATTTTTGTTTTTCTTAGCTCTTTGGAATGTGGCTCATGCGGGGGAGGTCCAAGTGTATGCAATGGGAGGGTGGAAGTCGATCGGTGGAATTCCCATTGGGATTTATCTCGTCATGGATGGATTGACCCGATTGATGCTTTTGGTGGTGAATGGTATTGCATTTTGGGTGTTGCTCTATTCTATCGTGTACATGAATCAATACACGGACCCATGGAAATATTACATCTTGTTTCTCCTTTTGATTGCTGGATTAAACGGGGTGGTGCTTACGGGAGATCTATTTAATTTATTTGTCTTTGTTGAAATTGCTTCGATTTCTGCTTATGCACTGGTTGGTTTTGGACTTGAAAAGGAAGCCCTGGAGGCTTCTATCAAATATCAAGTCCTTGGGGGCATTGCAAGTATGTTCATATTATGGGGAATCCTTTTGTTGTATCAGCTTACTGGGACACTCAATATGGCAGATATTGGGAGAGTGATTTTGGCAAACAATCATCCTCCACATGCCCTGCATTGGGTGGCTGGATTGTTTTTGGCAGGATTTGGGCTAAAATCTGCCATTGTGCCTTTTCATGCCTGGCTTCCCGATGCCCATCCTTCTGCTCCAAGTCCGATTTCTGCCATGCTTTCTGGCGTGGTGATTAAGGGCCTGGGAATATATCCCCTTTGTAGAATATTTTTCAATGTCCTAGGATTTGAGTCCATTTTGGGAAGCTTATTTTTGGGACTGGGTGGGCTTTCTCTTCTTTTGGGTGCATTTTGTGCTTTAGGCCAAGTGGATATGAAACGGCTTTTGGCCTATTCGAGTATCAACCAAATTGGCTTCATTCTCATTGGCATGGGAGTGGGTACCCCATTGGGCGTTTTGGGAGCACTGTTTCACTTAATGAATCATGCAGTGGATAAGGCACTTCTTTTTCTCAATGCGGGTTCTGTCGAATATGCCACAGGAACTCGCGACATGCGAAAGCTCGGTGGGCTCAGGGCTCTGATGCCAGTGACCTCCACTACATTTTTCTTAGGTTCTTTTGCCATTGGGGGATTGCCTCCGCTCAATGGATTCTGGAGTAAATTGCTCATTATTTTTGCTTTGGTAGAAAAAAGGCAATATTTCATGGCTCTTGTCGCCGTGTTGGGCAGTATTTTGTCCCTGGGATATTTTATTAAAATCCAGCGGAATGTGTTTTTGGGTTCTTCAAAAACAGATAAAAAAATTCAAGAAGTTCCTTGGGTGATGCAAATTTCGGTGATCGTGTTGGCGATTTTTTCTATTGGGATGGGTGCATTGCTCCTTTCTCCATTTCGAAAAACGGTGCTTGATCCTGCAGTGCAAGTGTTAGAAAGGGGATGTGTGCATTATTTACACTCTGTCCTTGGAGGATAAATGCGTCGGGTGGTTCTTTTTCTCTATCTATTTCTTTTATGGCTTTTGTTGGTGTGGAGCGTAGATTGGCAACATCTCTTCGTGGGTTTTCTTCTTGCTTCTGTTTTGGGTTGGATTTACGGGAATACGTTTGTGACCGAATGGCCAAAGGTGTTTCAAATTCGGCGGTGGTTTTGGTTTTTTCTATACATTCCTGTGTTTTCCTGGGAAATGATCAAAGCCAATTTGGATGTGGCCTATCGCGTGCTTCATCCTCGGATGCCCATTCGGCCTGGCATTGTAAAAGTGAAAACGACCATTCGCTCGGACATGGGCAAAACGTTTTTGGCCAATTCCATTACCCTGACTCCCGGAACCCTGACTGTGGATATTGAAGGTCAGATATTATACATTCATTGGATTTATGTCCGAACAAAAGAAATTGAAACCGCCACCCAACATATTGTTCGAAGGTTCGAACCCTTTTTAATCAAAATTTTTGATTGAGGGCAAAATGGAAAATCTTCTTTGGTATTTTTTATTGATTCTTTTGATTTCTTGCTTTTTCTGCTTGATCCGGGCGTGGCGAGGCCCCTCGGTTCCAGACCGCATGGTGGCCATTGACATTATGGGGATTTTGGCTGTAGGAATTTGTTCTCTTTTGGCTGTGATGTTCAATTTGGATTTTTTGTTGGATGTGGCTTTGGCATGGATTTTTTTGAGTTTTATAGGGACTTTGGCGTTGGCCAAATATCTTACCCATCGCTCCTTGGAGGAATAAAATGTCGGTGCAAATGTGGATTGGACTGTTGTGTATTGGCATTGGGGTGATTTTTGACTTTTTAGGATGTTTTGGGCTTATTCGATTTCCAGATGTGTACAATCGATTGCAGGCAGGGACCAAATGCGTGACTTTTGGGACTTGCGGGATTTTATTGGGGATTTTTATTCTCAAAGGATTTTCTGGTTTTGGCATGAAAGCCCTTCTTGGAATTGTGTTTTTACTCCTTACTTCTCCAGTGGCAGCGCATGCCTTGGCCAGAGGCGCTTATCTTTCCGGAGTCCCGCTTTGGAAGAAGAGCGTTGTGGACCAGTACAAAAAGAGTTAAACTCGAAATCCCTATGCGATATCCAAAATTAAGAGAACTTCGGGAAGCCATTCGGGCTTTATTTTCTCCGCCCTATACCACGCAATTTCCCAAAATTCCTCATGAACCGCCCAATGGATTTAGAGGAAAACCCCAATTCTTTGAGGCCGATTGCGTTGGATGTGGAGCTTGCGCGGAAGTGTGTCCGGGAGGTGCTATTCAAGTGGTGGATCCTCCCCGTTCAAAATCTTCTCGAAAGAAAACAGTGTTTCGGCAGATTACAATTTCTTATGATCGATGTCATTTTTGTGGGAATTGTGAGGCCCATTGTATTACAGGAAAAGGGATTCAATTAACTAAAGAATACGATTTGGCCTATACAGGAGCCATGGGGCTTTCGAGTTCTATTGAAAAAGAGTTGGTCTTTTGCGATCTCTGTGGTGAGGTGCTCACAACCAAAGACCATTTGAAATGGATTTGGGAGCGCTTGGGCATTTTGGCCTATAGCAATCCAACGCTTTTGGTTTTTGCTCAGCAAGAATGGATTCCTGTAGAGAGAGGGGTTCCTGGAAAAGCTTTCCGCAGGCCTGATTTGTTTAAAATTCTTTGTCCTTCTTGTCGATACCGAGTTTTAAAACACGAACATTAAATCAGAAATTCCTATCAAGTCAAGATAGCACATCAATTCGTTTCTTTCAAATACGAAAAATTTTTCTGTCTTCTCTTAAGTCAACAACTTAGCGTACGGAGTATTCTCACAAACTTTACATTTACGTGGATGAAGAAGCTTGTCTTAAGTGGGTTTGATTTTTTAATTTTCTGAGAGTTTATTAAAAACCAAAATTTCTGTGCTGTACGGAGTTTTATCAATTCCGGTGACTCGGAAAAGCACTTCAAAATAGGGGGGGATAGTATGGAATTTTTCTTGAAATTTCTGTTCCAATCCTTTTCGCAATTCGGGCGAAATGAAATAGTGCGCGATACTGGGTGCACCCAATGAATGATACGACGCGATGAGAAAGATGGAATTGTGTTTGGGTCCTGGGAGCTTCAGTGCCAACACCAGATCTTCGTTCGGTCCAGGAGAGTGGAGTTTTGTTTCATAACATTGAACCGAATCAGTGTTTGGAGGGCAGTAAATCACTTTGTGAGGTGCGATTTGGTATCGGAAATGCGATTTTAAAAGGGTATGCTTTAATTTATACAATGTTTTAATGCTTCCCAAGAAAATAATATTATACTCGTCCAACATTTGGGGAGTAATGTCGGATGACTTTCTGAGTGTGAAATTTTTATTGGCAGAAAAAAGAATCGAAAGAATGGGAGGAAGGCTCCAAATGGCATGATAAGGGAAATACGGTTCTGTGGAAGGTTCCAAGATCAAATTGGGGAACAGGGCATGAAAATCTTCAGCAGAATTGACTTTGGGATGGCGGATGGCAATGGTTCCTTTGTATTTTTCACTTTGTTCATCAAAGAAAAAATGATCGCCGACCACGATGAGAATGGGCAGGGAAGATTGAAGATAATCCTTCCAGATAGGATCGTTTTGCTCAATGATTTTGTATTTTTGCAGTCTTTGGTGAAGTGAATGGACGCGGATTCCCAAAATGACACATAGGCCAAATAATACCGCAATGGTGAAGCCGGCATATTTTTTAAACACAATTTGGAATATCCAATAGGGTGCATAGAAAGCTTTTGACGCGGGGATAAATTCAACCCGATAGTGTCCTTTTGGGATTCTGAATCGATATTTGTCATTTTTGCCTTCCAGGAGATAATAGGTCTCGAGTTTTTTTCTTAATGTATAAGTATGAGAACGGACAATGGTATCTTCTGCAGGATTGAAATTTGCATTTTTCCCAAAGAATTCAATGGCGATGGTGGTCTCTTTTAATTCTCTTCCTTGACTGGACGCTTCGATTAAGTACGTGAGATAAGCCTGATCAATCTTGGAGTGAATAAATTCACTGCTATTGAGAATTTTGTCTAGCCACTTTTTTTGTGCAGGGTGAATGGGCATAATACTTTTATTGGTTTGATTAAAAAATTTAATGCGAAAATTTTTTCTTTGCAAGCAGAAATGAAGAATGTGGAGTCTCATTTTTTCATTGACAGTAAAAAAACGATTTGCTATTTTATTTCCAAAATGAACAAATTTCTTTTCTCATGAGGCCATGTGAATGAAACCTATTTTGTCTGATTTAGATCGTCAACGACTGGACCAGCGTGTGAAGGAAACAGAAAAACGGACAGGTGCGCAGATTGTATTGGCCGTGGTTCAACGGAGTGATGCATACACAGAAATTCCCTGGATTGCGTTTGCTTTGGGGGCGTCCATGGCAAGCCTTTGGGTGTGTCTGAGGATTGCGTTGTCCAGTGGATGGTTTTCTCAAATCGAAAATCTCATTTCGGTTGGCATTATTCTCGGGACAGGTGCTGTTTTTGCCCTTCTTACCGTTTTAATTCCCGCCTTTGCAAGGATATTCCTCTTAAAACATCGTGCAGAGACCGAAGTTCGCCAATATGCAGAATCTCTTTTTCTCCGGAGAGAATTGTTTGCCACCACGGAGCGAACAGGAATATTGCTTCTGGTAAGTTTGTTTGAACGAAGCATTTTCCTTCTTCCTGACAAAGGCATAGAATCCCGTGTTTCTGAAAACGCAATGAAAGAGGTCATTGGAGAAATGATCCAACTACTCAAACGAAAGAATCTCAGTGGTGCACTTGAAACAGGATTGGAACATCTTTCCCAGTGCCTTACATCCTCTGCTTTTACGTCACCGAAGAGCTCAAGGAAAGACGAATTGCCAGATCAAATTATCGAAGAGAAAGGCGTATGAAGAAAACGGTATTTCAATTTTTCCTCTCTATTTCCCTTTTTGCAGTTTCTTTGGGGTTGACAACAGAAGTTCCGTATCTCACGGGCCGAGTGAATGACAATGCCCAACTCCTTTCTCCTGAGACCGTCCGTTCTCTCACGGACATGCTCAAAAGCCATGAGGAGAAAACCGGTAACCAAATTGTGGTTCTCACTATCCCTTCCCTGGAGGGAGAAAACATAGAGGATTATGCGTTTCGTGTGTTCAATGAATGGAAATTGGGCCAAAAAGGAAAAGACAATGGGATTTTGATGGTGGTGGCCCCCAATGATAGGCGCATGCGGATTGAGGTGGGTTATGGGCTTGAAGGGATTTTGCCAGACGGAAAGGTGGGACAAATCATCCGAAATATCATGGCACCCAGGTTCAGACAGGGTGACTATGATGGGGGTATCAAAGAGGGCGTTCGGGCGATTGTGGAATTGTTGGAAGGCGGTCATTTGGAGGAACTGGAAGAAGCAGACAAGAAGGGGAGTGCACCCCATTTCGAAATCGAAACCCCCAATCTTTCTATTCCGATGCGGATTCTACTGGGCGCTTTTATATTTGGTATTATCGGACTTTTCACCGCCATTGGTATTTTCACTCCTGGAAGTTGGTTTCTCTACTTTTTTCTCATTCCATTCTGGGCTTCCTTCCCTATTGTGATTTTGGGTGTGCAAGGTGCACTCATTGTGTTTTTAACCTATTTGATTGGTTTTCCTATTGCAAAACTCGTGTTGAAAAATTCTGAATGGTACAAGAAAGCAAGTGCCGACCTTCGTACCAAAGGTACCGCGAGCATTGGAGGATTTACGATTGCCTCTGGAGGTTCTGGTGGGTCATGGAGTTCTGGAGGCTCGAGTTTTTCTGGAGGTGGGGGATCCTCGGGTGGAGGAGGGGCCTCAGGTTCTTGGTAATCAGGATAATAAAACTTTTACATCACTTTTTTATACAAAATTTGTTGAGGTTGTGTCAAAATAAAGGCTCCCATGCAAATTGGTGCACTCAAATCAGCCACCAAGACAATGGACCAAGACAATGGATGAGAATCGTAAGCAGTTTTTCTTAGAGATCGAGATATCCTCTGGCTCTTTATAGGTAGCCGATTTGGCATAGCGCTCTCGAGAAGGCAACTGAGACATTTTGGGGTTCCTTTCAGAATTTCAGGATCAATTTTTTTTAGCTTTCTGCCTCTTCTTTCCGTAACTGATGGACCGCTTGAAAAAGATGACGGGCAATATGAACTTCTTTATTGCCAAAAAAGAGCATGAGAACAATACAGCTTGACGGCTTGGATATAAGGTTCCCACAGATCACAACATACCATTGCTCCATGGGACCTCTTCAACCTTGACCCTCCTCCTTTTCGTTTACCCGATCCCAGATAGGATGTGATGGCCTTATTCATCACAGTATTTCCCAAGGCTTTTGGCAAATTTCGTCAATGAAAGTTATGCTGAACTTATTTTTCAGCATCTATTTTTCTCTAAAAAACAAGTTTTAGGGTGCCCATTTTTAAAAATTTGCCAAAGTTCTCTAATAAGCCAAAATAAAAAACCCTTCCGAAAATTTTTTCGGAAGGGTTGAACCCCGCTGTTTCTGTTGACTTGGTTTAATACATATCGCCATAACCACCGGGAGGTCCAGGCGGCGTTTTTTCTTCTTTTGGCTTTTCCGCGATCACAGCTTCCGTGGTGAGTAACAATGAAGCGACACTGGCCGCATTTTCCAATGCAATACGCACCACTTTGGTCGGATCAATCACGCCTGCTTCCATGAGGTCTTCATATTTTTCAGTGAGCGCATTGAATCCATAAGCGCCTGTTTTGCTCTTGACTGCTTCTACCACCACAGAGCCTTCCAAACCTGTATTGTTCACAATCTGTCGAAGCGGTTCTTCCAAAGCCCGTTTCACAATTTGAATACCGACTTTCTGATCTCCGTCTGCTTTTATTTTCTCTAATGCAGGAATGCACCGTAACAGAGCAACACCTCCACCCGGTACAATGCCCTCTTCTACTGCAGCCCGAGTGGCATGAAGTGCATCTTCTACACGGGCTTTCTTTTCTTTTAATTCCACTTCGGTTGCCGCACCGACATTCAGCACTGCCACACCACCGGAGAGTTTGGCCAACCGCTCCTGTAATTTTTCTCGGTCATAGTCTGACGTGGTTACTTCGATTTGTTTTTTGATCTGCGCAATACGCGCCTGGATTTCTTTAGGTTCTCCAGCACCTTCCACAATGGTGGTATTGTCTTTATCGATGCGAACCCGTTTTGCCCGGCCCAGATCCGCAATGGTTGCATTTTCTAACTTAAATCCGGCTTCTTCTGCAATCACCCGACCGCCAGTAAGAATGGCAATGTCTTCCAACATGGCCTTTCGCCGATCTCCAAATCCGGGTGCTTTCACCGCAGCCACTTTGAGTGTGCCTTTCAGTTTATTTACCACCAGAGTGGCCAAGGCTTCTCCTTCCACATCTTCTGCAATGACCAGAAGGGCTCGACCCGTTTGGGCTACTTTCTCGAGAATGGGGAATAAATCCTTCATGGCACTGATTTTTTTATCGTGAATTAAAATCAGCGCATCCTCCAAAACAGCTTCCATATTTTCCGGATCAGTCACGAAATAGGGGGAAATGAAGCCTCGGTCGAACTGCATTCCTTCCACTTTCTCCATGGTGGTCTCTGTGGTTTTGGCTTCTTCTACAGTAATGACTCCGTCTTTTCCTACGGTCTCCATGGCATCCGCAATGAGATTCCCGATTTCCATGTCGTTGTTTGCAGAAATTGCAGCGACCTGAGCAATTTCCTTACGATCCGTGACCGGTTTGCTCATTTTCTTGAGTTCTTCAACAACCACTTTGACTGCTTGGTCAATTCCTCGCTTCAATTCCATGGGATTGGCACCCGAAGTGACATTCCGCATCCCTTCGTTAAAAATCATCTGGGCGAGCACGGTCGCAGTGGTGGTTCCATCGCCTGCCACGTCGCTGGTTTTGGATGCCACTTCTTTGACCATCTGGGCGCCCATATTCTCAAACGGCTCTTCTAATTCAATTTCTTTGGCCACAGTGACGCCGTCTTTGGTCACGGTTTGAGCGCCAAATTTTTTCTCAATCACGACATTTCTTCCTTTTGGCCCCAAGGTGACTTTGACTGCGTGGGCCAGTTTATCCACACCCCGTTTTAATGCCTGTCTCGCTTCAGGGCCGTATTCAATGATTTTTGCTGCCATTGTCAATCATCCTCCTTCAATCGATTTAAATGGTTTGATTCTCACTTAAAATTACAAGATCGCCAATACGTCACTTTCCCGAATGATCAAATATTCTTTGTTGTCAATGGTCACCTCTGTCCCCGCATATTTCCCATACAACACTTTGTCCCCCACTTTCAATGTCATGGGGATCAGCTGACCATTGTCCGAGATTTTACCCGGTCCCACTGCAACGACTTCCCCTTTCTGGGGTCTTTCTTTTGCAGTGTCAGGGATATACAATCCGCTTTGAACCTTTTCTTCTGGTTCTGCAGGTAATACCACGACACGATCTGCCAATGGTTTAATGTTCATACCAATTCCTCCTTTTTAGTTTTTTATTTTTATGAGATTATTAAAACAGGTTAGCACTCAAAGTTAAAGACTGCTAACAGAAAGTACTATAATTTACTCATTTTTTTGAAAATGTCAAGTCTTTTTTTGAAAATTTTTGGAGGGCTTTTAATGCATCAAGATCATCTTCCTCATTCTTGTCTGATTTTCTGTTTTGAGTACACAAAAGTAAATTCCTGAAGAAAAGCCCGTGGGTTTCCATTTCCAGGTATAGTTTCCTGGAGAAATCTGTCCTTCTATCAGGCGCTGGACTTCTCTACCCAATATATCATAAATGCTGATGACCACCCAGGACGAATAGGGGATAGAAAACCGGAGTGTGGTTTCGTCATTAAATGGATTGGGAAAATTCTGGTATAATTCAAATGTGCCTGGAAACGAGAAATGATCCTGGGTAATTCCACTGGCAAGATCGTCTCTTCCAGGAGAACCGTGGATTTCTGCAGAAATTTTCCAATAGTCAGGGGTATTCGGATCGCCTTGCCCCTGTCTGTTACTTGCTACCAAAGAATATCCCGCACTATCTGCTTCTTCTGGCCAAGGAGATTTGTCATCGTATCGGAATGAAATGAGGGTATCCCCAGAAGCATTGACCAATGTGATGCGTTCTCCCCCATTGTCCAATTGTCCATTGTACTCTCCAAATGGAGCAACACCATATCGGGCCCGAAAACAACCCACATTCGAAGCCAACACAATGAACCCATTGGGTGGGATCACAGCACCAGAAGGAAATACATAATCAATGCCCTGAACAAATCGGAGACCAGAGAGGGAAATGGGGGTAGGACCCACATTTTTTAATTCGATAAATTCAAATTCAGAATCTTTTATTTCGCCTTCGTCCAAGGGATGATAATGAAGTTCAGTGACTCGAAGGCCAGAAAAATCCTCTGTCGTATGGATCACAAGTTCGTGCAATGCGCTCCATGTGTTTCCATCTTTCACCCGGGCTTTTAAAGTCGTTGTAGAAGAAATGAGGATTTCTTTTTCATTTCCACCTTCCAGAGCAGAAGGCGCACTGTTTCCTCCAATTTGTCGAGGATCCGAACCATCTACAGTATAATAAATAGCTCCTTTCGTATTCGGATTTGTAAGCCGAAGCCGAAATCCCGAAGGCACAAAAATGGTAGACTCCCGAATTTCATGATCTCCTTCTTTGAATAATGGTGGATTGATACTGGGATACAATTGGTCTTTTTTGAGTTGTTCAAGCACAATTTCATTTCGATTCGAAAAGAAATTGTTGAGTACCCAGTTCACTGCGGAAAGCCAATCCTCTTTGGTGAATGCGGGATAGTGTTTTGAATCTCCCCACCGTGCAGATTCGGCAATGATGGCAGTATCGATTTCGTTCCGGCGAAAGGCAAAACGTCTCTGACAGGCTTCTTTGGTCAATGCACCATTGTTAAAAAAATGCCGATAGGTACGATCTGCAAAACGCATCCGATATTCTGCATTTTGGCAAAGTCTTTCGTGAAGCCATTGGGGATTAAAATATTCTTTCGCAATATTCATCCCAGCAGGATAGAAAGGCCCAGTGCGATCATAGCCATATTCATTTCTGAGTTCGCTGTATCGTGGATCCATTAAGGAATGTTCTGCATCGTGGGCAAAGAATAAGAATCCAGTCCTCCCAAGTCGATCGTAAATTCCATAGATATTGTTGATACCTTGGTTATTATTTATAAAAGCACTGACAGGAGAATCAAAGTTTCCAGTATAAAAAATCACCAAAAGATAATCAATCAAATTGTCCACATTGAGAAGCGCGGGATAAGAAAAGTTTTCCGAACCATCTGGATTTTTCCCTTGTGCTTTAAAATAGGCCTGATTTGTGGAAAATCCTTTGGTGGTCAAATTCCATAAGGCATTATACGCATCCAAATTTCCGTCCGTGGCTTCAATGATATACCCGTGTTCCATGTCCACTTTGATCACATCGTATTGTTCTTTCTCCCCGCCAAAATACGTTTCGGCATAAGAGGCTTCGGAACGTTCTTGGGTTTGATAAAGCCCCCAGTACATGCCATTCAGAAAAAGATGGTAATATCGGCTTCGGGTATAAGGTTGACCCATGTCCCGCTGAGTGTCTCTCGAAAATACTTCTCGAATAAAGGTACAGGCTGGACTTCCCATGTAGCTCCACGAATAGTTTTGGTCTGTTCGTAGATCCACACAATCAAACACCGAAGCCCCTTCGTCTTGAAACAGAGGATATTCGAGTTTGGCTTTTCCGTATTCGCTTCGGAAAAACAACCGAAAAGCCATTTTGGGTTGATCTCCAATTCGGCTATATCCACCTCGAATACGAATCCCGCCGTTGATTTGAAATCCTGGTTCTCTTCCTCGAGGATCAAAGAGTTCGATCCCCGCAGGCCTTTCCCATTCAATTCCTCTTCCAAGAGGATTGACATAAATGCCTGTGGTGGGATCGAAAAGATTGGCCAGGTCGGTACTAATACAAATACTTGGAATTTCCATAAACGCATCATCAATGAGATCCTTGTAGCGAGTGTTATTGACCACATTCGGATCCATTGCATAATCGATCAGTCGTCCATTGATCCGACCCGGTGGTGGCCAAGTGCCTCCGGGAGTGGTTTGGGTTTTGATTCTGGACATAAAAAGATACGTCTGTGTGCCCACTTGCGTGACTGCCATGTCATTGACCAAAGCAAAGGCTCGAACCACCACGCCTGGAGTTTTGCCTCGACCTGTGGTGGAGTTGGGATCAATTCGAATCACTGCAGGAGAAGGTTTTTCAAATGCAGAAGGATTGGTTTGTGGATCTGATCCATCCAGGGTATATCGAATGACAGCTCCTGGGGCATCCCAGGAAATGGTCAGATTGAACACCGCGTCATAAAATCCATGGGGTTTGGAAAAAATGGGGCTGTCTGGAAGCGCAACAGCCGAAATGCGGATTGCGACAGAATCCGAGACTGTCGAAATTCCTTGATCGTCTGTGGCAATTGCGTAAAGAATCACATCTCCTGTTTTGTCAGGAGTCCACTGACATTCATAAGGACTTTCGGTATCTTCTCCAATTTGAATGCCATTCTGAAAAAATTGAACACTTTGAATCGTACCGTCTGGATCTTCTGCCTGGGCCCGAATGAGAATAGGGGTACCAAAATCAAATTTATCTCCATTTTGAGGAAATACAATGGAAACCTGCGGAGGCTGTACAACGAGATTCCGGACCGAGCGAAGGATTGCAGTTCCAAATGTGGAAGGATTGAGCCACGAATCATCGCCTTGCATGAGCCACCATTTGCTCACATGCTCTCGATTGGTTCCGTCGTTGTCATTTTGCTGGGCTTCAAAGCCAAAAATTTTTCCCACACTTGGAGAAAGCTTTAACTCTTGCATGGGAATGGCAAATTCCAGATTGTATCCTTTGCGGTCCGAATGGTCCAGCTGGGCAAATCGAATATTGGCTTTATTCATCCAATTGGCGCAGTCAATGTCGTTGGGAGATTTGTCCCGATGCTCAAATCGGATTTGCTGGTCGTTCACACCGTCGTACGAAGTACCTCGGCTATAGTCTGGATCAAAATAAATTTCCCAGCTGTCATTTTCCCACACATTGGCATGGTTGTCAAAAAGCACATTGTCTCGGGTCACAAAAAAACCGTAATAGTAATTTTCATCCCACATCATACGCAATGTGCCTTCGAGGTCTTCGTAGCTGTCTGGTATTTGGGGACCATTGCTGTAGCTATTCATGGGAACAGGCCATGCGTAATTTGTCCATACCTCATCGAGTTTTCCATCAATGACAGGGGGAGAAGGAGTTTTGTATACGGGAAGAAGCGGAGAGGCTTCTTCTCCGCTGAGTTTTGCAGTGCCAAACGTGGAAGGATTGAGCCATGAATCATCGCCTTGTTTGAGCCACCATTTGCTCACGTGTTCTCGATTGGTGCCGTCATTGTCATTTTGCTGGGTTTCGAATCCCAAAAGCGTTCCAGCAAGAGGAGAAAGCTTGAGTTCTGTCAAGGGGATGGAAAATTCGAGCACGTATCCTTTGGGTGTATTCACGTTGACAAACTGGATTTTATTTTTATTCACCCAACTGGCGCAATCTATTTCCTCAGGCGTTTTGTCCCTATGTTCAATTCGGATTTGTTGGTCATTCACGCCGTCGTACGAAGTGCCTCGACTATAGTCTGGATCAAAATAAATTTCCCAGCCATCGTTTTCCCATACATTGGCATGATTGTCAAAAAGGACATCGTCTTGTGTGTAAAAAAGGCCGTAGAAATTTGTGCCATCGTAGAGAAGCCGAAACCAACCTGTGAGATCTTGAGGCCCATTGGGGAGTATTCCACTATTCCCATAAGAACCCTGGAATGTGTTGGCCACATTCCGCCACACCTCGTCTATCTGGCCATCGATTTTGGGCGGATTTTTGGCTTTGGGAATTAATAGAATGTTTCCAATGATTTCATTCGCCTGAAGAAGGATTGGGAAAATGGCAAAAATCACAAAGAGTTTGATTTTCCGAATGTGCATGGTGCCTCCAAGAATCGAAGTTTTTTCCTAAATTTTCTTCAAAAATAATTTGATAAATACTCTTTTAAAAATGCGTCTCTTGACTTACAGGGAATTCCTTTGGATTCAAGAATCTCCATCAGTTTATTATCGGTAGTGATTACTGGTGCTTTGATTGCCTCATAAGTTTTCATAAGATAAATGTCATCTCGGTTTATGCCTTTTAAATCAATTTCTTCTTTCTCTTTAATGTCTACTTCTTTATATTTTTTTGAATTAAACCGGATTTGACCAAAATAAAATCTGGCTATTTCTCGTTTCTGTATGCCTATAGTTTTTTTTGAAAAATCGCCTTCTTTTGTTTGAAAAGGCGATCCTTTGGCAACCCCCAGTTTATCACATTTTTCGTATAGAGTACATAAAAACCAAAATGCTTCCTTTTGTTTTTCAGAACCATTATCCCCGTTTAAGTCAGCCCAAATCCACTCATTTATGATGAATATCTCAGACATAGGGCTTTTGCCTCAGATCTTTTCAAAAAATACTTTTAAGTCTTCAAGCTCACCTTCCATAAAAGAGGAAAGCCCTCCTTCTATCTGTCCATTTTCATTCACTTTTTGTTCTTCAAAATTTGTGGATTTTTTTTCTTTTTTTACGAGATAACATTTTACTTCTTGCGCGTGTATCTCTTTTCTACGAACCGCTGCCAAAATGGAACTGACCAAAATCTCACTATGGGTTGTAAAAACAATCTGTTTTTTTTCTTCTGTCACAATGGAACACAATGTTTTAACAAGCGCACGAATCATAGAAGGATGAAGATGCACCTCGGGTTCTTCTATGAGAATGGTTTTGATTTCAGGCCTGTGAATTTTGGCAAGGAGATACACTATTTGATTTACTCCAAATCCATCATTCACAACATAGGCAGGAGTCCTTGAAGATTTATCTGTGCATTGGAAAAATGCAGTGGCAGTTCCAGGTGGCGTATAGATTCTAAAGTCTCGATTCAGTATTTTTTCTAGATCCACACTAATTTTGGGCGCAAGATTTGCATCATTGATAATGAGGGTAGCTACTTCGTCTTCTGAAGTAGGATTTTGGCTTGTTTGGATTGGAGAATAGCTTGGTTTGAAAAATCCTCTTTTATGGGGTACCATGTCAATTTTTTTAAGATATTCTGGAATTGGGTTGAGTTTTTGAGTGATTTCCATTGCGATCCTTTGAGTTTCTGCATTCGGTTCTTTAGGTATTACGGATGAAACAACAATACCATTCCAAGTGATATTATATTCACGCCCCTCTTTATCTTTCATAACGAATGGAAAATTTTTATTTAGTGGATAAGGAATACTGACTTTGGCGTTCATTTCTATGATGGGTGAATTCAAAAAAAACTCTGCAAAGTCTTTCCCTAAGGAAATTCCATACTCGCCTTCTTCGATGAATAAACGAATTTCTACTGATCTTTCTTTTTCGTGATTAAATACACACTCCTCAAATCCTCCAAGATTTACAAATCCAAGATTGAAAAAACTATCAGAATGTTGGTTAGGATTTACAATAACATTTTTAAGTACAAACAGACCATAAAGTAAACTGGATTTCCCTCCTGCGGTAGGGCCGTAAAGAACAGTCAAAGGTGCAATTTCGAGTTCTGCTTTTTCTATTGAACGAAAATGAGAAATTTTGATTTTTTTTATCATCGTATTCCCCTTTCATTCTCTAATAATTTTATCTCCGCAGCGGATCTCCCCAGTGAAGCTTTCTTCTGAGAAGATCAAAATAGTCATGGTCGTGAAACAAAATGAGATGCACTGCATGATCCGCTTTTCGAATGGTCATTTGGGTCGAATTTGACACAGGCGTATGAATTTGTCCATCTACAGAAAGCATGGCTTCTTGCGGAGATTCCACCCGAAGCGAGACTTCGCTTCCCGGAGCAATGACTGTAGGCCGTGCAAAAAGAGAATGGGGACAAATGGGGCTCAAGATCATGCATTCTACATTGGGGACCACTACAGGCCCTGACGCGGAAAGGGAGTACGCTGTACTTCCTGTGGGCGTAGCAATGATCAGTCCATCCGATACATACCGATTGAAAAAAATCGAATTGACTTCCACATGAATCTGGATGATTCTTGGACTGCCTCCACGATCCAGTACAATATCGTTTAGACCACAAAAACTTCGTTTTCCATTTTCATCTTCGATGTGCACTTCCAGAACCATGCGTTTTTCAATACGGTATTCATTTCTGAGAAATTTTTCCATTCTGGGATACAACTCATCCACGGAAACTTCTGCCAAAAACCCCAGTCCCCCTAAATTGACCCCAAGCAATGGTTTTTCTAATTTTCCAATTTGCCTCGCAGCCGAAAGCATGGTCCCATCTCCGCCCATGGCGATGAGGACGTCACTTTCTTGTACAAAATGCTCAGGGTCTAATCCTAAAATCCCCTTGGGCTTTGAGGGAAGTGCATGATACAGATCGCGCTCAAGAACGACCCGGATCTGTTTTTGCTCGAGCCAATCCAAAAAAGGCGGAAGGATCTCAAAAAGTTTTGGTTTTCGAAGATTTGCAAGGATGCCGATGGTCATGAAAAATGTTCCAAGATTTTTGAGGTGATGTCGTGTGGATTCAATTCCACTTCCTGAAAAAGCTTTTCCAAACTTCCGTGTGGGACAAATCGATCTGGAAGTCCGAAGCGAAGCAAGGGAATAGAGCGCCTTAATTCGCCAAAGGCTTCCATTATTCCAGAACCAAAACCACCGACAATGGTATTATTTTCAACGGTCACCACAAGTTTACATTTTTCTGTGAGTTGTTTCAATGTTTCTATATCCAGTGGCTTGACAAATCGGGCATTGACCACGGCCGTCGAAATGCCTTTGGCTTGGAGTTTTTCTCTTACTTTCAGCGCCACAGAAACCATGTCGCCAATGGCAAAAATCGCCACCTGATCTCCCTCATGAAGAATTTCGGCTTTCCCAATCGGAATCGTTTTGAACTCTGAGTTCCAGGGAAGGCCCAAGGTTTCTGTTCTGGGATACCGAATGGCGATGGGTCCTGCAGAATATTCCAGTGAAGTCCACAGCATGTTTCGAAATTCGTTTTCGTCTTTTGGAGACATGATCACAAGATTGGGGATCATGCGTAAATAAGAAAGATCAAAGCTTCCATGATGGGTGGGACCGTCTTCTCCGACCAGTCCGCCTCGATCAATGGCAAAAATCACTGGAAGTTTTTGCAACGCCACATCATGGATGATTTGATCCAGGGCGCGCTGGAGAAAAGTCGAATAAATGCATACCACGGGCCGAAGGCCTTGTCTGGCCATGCCTGCTGAAAATGTGACTGCATGTTGCTCTGCAATGCCCACATCAAAAACCCGATCTGGAAAAACTTTTTCCAATGCACAAAGTCCAGTTCCATCGGTCATGGCCGCGGTAATGCCCACAAGACGGGAATTTCGTTTGGCCAATTCCACCAGAGTCTCACCCAGGATTTCTGAATAGGTTGGATTTTTTCTCGGTTTGGGTTCACCAGTCTCAATACAAAAGGCACCCAGCCCATGGAATTTGGTCGCATTTTCTTCTGCAAATTTGTATCCCTTTCCCTTTTGCGTAATGACATGAACCAAGATGGGGCCATGAAGTTTCTTGATTTCTCCAAATAGCCAAATCAGTCGATAAAGGTCATGACCGTCCACCGGACCAAAATACCGGAATCCTAGTCTTTCAAAAAGCACGCTGGGCACAAACAGCGCCTTGATGAGTTCCTCAATGCGATGGACACTGCCTCGAATCAATTTCGATCCTTTGGCCATCCGGCCTGTGAGAAGCCATAGAAAATTTTTAACCCGATTGTATAAAGGAGCCGCGATGATTTTGTTTAAATAATTGGCCAATGCACCGACATTGGGAGAAATCGACATCCGATTGTCATTAAGCACCACAATGAGGTCACGTCGCGAAACGCCAGCATTGTTCAATCCTTCAAAGGCCATCCCACCAGTGAGAGCTCCATCTCCGACCACTGCGATGACGTGGAAATTTTCACCCAATAGATCCCGGGCAGTGGCAATGCCAAGGGCTGCGGAAATTGCTGTCGAAGCATGGCCTGCCCCAAAAGGATCAAAAATACTTTCCTCGGATTTTGTAAATCCACTGATTCCTCCATACGTGCGAAGGGTATGGAATCGGTCTTTCCGATCTGTAATAATTTTATGGACATACGCTTGGTGCCCTACATCCCAGATGATTTTATCTTTTGGCGTGTCAAATACACGATGGAGGGCAATGGTCAATTCCACCACGCCCAGATTGGGAGCCAAATGACCTCCGGTTTTGGCAACCGTGGCAATCAAAAATTCCCTTAATTCTTGGGCCAATTGTTCGAGCGTGGGAATGTCCCATTCTCTTAATTGTTCTACACTGTGGAGTTTATCCAAAAGTTGTTCCATATTTATTCAAGGGGTTCAAGATGAAAAGTACCATTTTCGGTTTTAATGAGTTTTTTCAGCCTGGCCTCAGCTTGGGAAAGTTTTTCAGCACAAAACTGGGCCAGTTTCATGCCTTCTTCAAAAGCATTCAATGCCTCTTCCAGCGTGGACTCTCCTTTTTCCAAGGTTTCCACAATGGCTTCGAGGCGCCGATATGCTTCTTCAAAAGTCATTTCATTTTCTGTCATGGTTCAATCTCTTCGATTTTTCCCTGTGCTGTACCTTGGGCAAATCGGATCCGTACACGTTCTTCAATTTCCAAATCAGAGGATTTTGACACAATACGACCGTCCCGCACCCGAAAAGTAATACTGTATCCACGACGTAACACAGCCTCTGGATTTAACGAAACGAGTTTTCCGTAGAGCGTTTCGCAGCCTGCCCGATGGTGTTGAATCGCATGGGTGAGCAAGGTCTCCATTTCTTGACAAAGATCATCGATGCGTTGCCGGTACTCCCGAATTTTTTCAATTGGCCAACGCATGGCCCAACTTTTTTGAATGCGCGAAATTCGTTCTCGGTAAAGTTCGAGTTCTGTTTGGACCCGTTTGTACATTCTTCTTAAAAAATTTTGCACTCGGTCTTCGATTTCTTGTTTGTCTTTCACCACAAGTTCCGCGGCTGCGGAAGGGGTGGGTGCCCGTAAATCTGCCACAAAATCTGCAATGGAGAAATCAATTTCATGGCCCACGGCAGAAATAATGGGAATGCGAGACCGATAAATGGCTCTGGCCACGATTTCTTCATTGAACACCCAAAGATCTTCAACAGAGCCACCGCCTCGTCCCACGATGAGCACATCCACATTTCCGTATTCATTGAATTCGTCAATGGCAGCGGCAATTTCCTCGGCCGCGCCAATGCCTTGCACTCTGACCGGTCTTAAAATCATTTTGACCCAGGGCGCTCGGCGCTTCAGAATTTGAAGAATGTCCCGAATCGCAGCTCCGGATTCTGAAGTGACAATGCCGATTCGCTCAGGAAATTCTGGAATGGGTTTTTTATGAGCAGGATCAAAGAGGCCCTCTTCAGCCAGTTTCTTTTTTAATGCTTCGAAAGCCAGTTGAAGTGCACCCGTGCCAAGGGGTCTGAGCGAAAATACATCCAGCTGGTATTTGCCCTGGCGCTCGTACACGGTGAGTTGACCAAATGCCAGCACTTTCATCCCATCCTGGGGCTGAAATGCCAGATTCATGTTTCTTCCCTTCCACATGACACAGGGAAGTTGCGCCTCTGAATCTTTTAGCGAAAAATAAAAATGTCCAGACGTATGCCGTTTGAAATTGGAAATCTCCCCTTCGACAAAAATCGGAGGAAAACCGGTTTCAAGGGCAAATTTGATTTCTCGTGTTAATTCGTATACAGAATAAACCCTCCACGTGGAGGGTTCAATTTCATCAAAAAAGGAAATCCCTTCTTGTGTTCTCATCTCAATTTCTTTTTATGCCGATTTTTTCTTAGCCTTTTTTTCCTCTTGTGTGTGGCTATCTTATGCCGTTTACGTTTTCGACCACAAGGCAAATTGCATCCCTCCTTTCATGTTGAATTGATATTTTCATCTTCTTCAATAATATAACGATCCCATTCAGAAAACAATTCGGTTTGAAGTGATTGTTCTTCTCTCAACACACCACTTTCCTTTAATCCCTGAAACACCTTCCTTTTGAGCTGAAGAGAAGGTTTGAAATCCGGAACAATGCGTTCTGGAATTTGCATGAGTTTACCGGTTTTGGGATTGAGTACAATTTTTTGCTTTCTTTTGCGAAGGCAAAAAGTTCCAAATCCACGCAATTCCACTTTTTCATTTTGCTGGAGTGCATACGTAATCGCGGATAAGAATCCATCCACCACAGCCGCGGTTTCTTTGCGAGTGAGCCCAGTCCCTTTGGCAATGAGCTCGACAATATCTGCTTTGGTCATGGCTCACCTCACCCGAATCTTGTATTTCAGATGAACTTACCATCCACCTGCCCAATACAAAAGATGCATTCCTCCCAGACGGTGGAGCATTCCCTCGGTTTCTTGAAATAGGATGTCCCACCAACTCAACCGACGTTCGCGCCATCGGACCAATTCAGGTTCTCCTTTGATATGAGCCATTTGCGCGGCAATGCGGATGGCATCCTGATAATCCCCTAAGACATCGACCAGCCCTAGGCTTTTGGCCTGTTTCCCGGTAAACACCCGGCCATCTGCAATTTCGAGTACCTTTTCTCTGGGCAATTTTCTCTCTTTCACCACCACTTCGACAAATTGGCTGTAGGCATCGTCAATCCACGATTGGAGATAAGCTCGATCTGCATCTGTCATGTTTCGATACGGAGCTCCTGCATCTTTAAATTTTCCACTTTTGATCGATTCCAACCGAATGCCCAATTTTTTCAAAAGCCCCTCGACATTGACAAATTCTGCCATCACACCAATGCTTCCTGTGGTGGTTCCAGGATTGGCCACGATGGTATCGCCTCCACAGGCCACATAATATCCACCCGAGGCAGCGACATTGCCCATGGAGACCACAATGGGCTTTTTCTCCCTTGCCCGGCATACTGCCTGATAAATTTCCTGTGATGCGCCGACCAGGCCTCCCTGGCTATCGATTCGGAACACAATGGCCTTTACGGATTTGTCTTCTGCAAATTCCTCAAATTGCTTGACAGTCCGCCTGGAATCAGAGATTAATCCTGTCAGTTCAACAATTCCCACTTTTCCTTTGTCCGATGTGAACGAAATGGTTTCGCCTTTTCGGCCACGAGAAGGGCGTGTGGCAAGCCAAAAAATCCCTACAAGCATGACCACCACAATGGCAATGCCGATGATCCAATCTCTTCGGACATTATGCGTTGTTTTTTGAACTTTTGGCAATGGGATACCTCTTATTTATTCCTGTGCCTTATATTTTACATAAATTGGGCATAAAAGTCAATGTAAAATCTCAATGGAGATGGAGAATTTGCGCAAAGCGGGTGCTTTGTGAATGAAAAATGTAAAATTAGAAATGGGAAATTATGTACGTGAGTTTTTGACAATGGCTCCTAAAATACGCATCACCTCTTCTGTCTGCAAAAGAATCGGTTCAATCTCATTATTTTTCAAAAGGCCAGAATCTCTTAACATTCTTAGCCAATAATGCGTTTCTCTGGCCTCTTTCAGCGCCACGTTCATTCGAAATACAAAATCTTTTTTGCTAAACGCCGCAATCGCTTCTTCTACATTCGCACCGACCGAAGTCCCCGAACGGCACAACTGATCGCATAACACAAACATCTCCGAACGTTTTGGGAGGGTACGCACCAATTGGATCACCGAAAGTGCCAATTGATAACTTTTTTCTTTAATGACGTTTTCTCTTTCCATCTCACCTCCATTTTTGAATTTTTAATTGTCTTCTCGTCTCAATCCCTCATTTAAAATCAGGTCTATTTGCGCAAAGCGGGTACTTTGCGAATGAAAAATTCAGAATTAAAAATGCAAAATGATCTTTTGTTTTTCCACCTTTTTGCCATCGTCTTTCACCTCCATTTTTAATTTTTCATTTTGAATTGTCTTCCCGTCTCAATCCCTCATTTAAAATCAGGTCTATTTGCGCAAAGCGGGTACTTTGCGAATGAAAAATTCAGAATTAAAAATGCAAAATGATCTTTTGTTTTTCCACCTTTTTGCCATCGTCTTTCACCTCCATTTTTAATTTTTCATTTTGAATTGTCTTCCCGTCTCAATCCCTCATTTAAAATCAGGTCTATTGTCACTTTATCCATTGTTATCCATTCGTTAATATCATCTGGATTTTCCGTCTCAATCCCTCATTTAAAATCAGGTCTATTGTCACCTGAACAATACAGGGATTATCCCCGTATTGTTAAAATAGTGTCTCAATCCCTCATTTAAAATCAGGTCTATTGTCACAGCAGAACGCGCACAGGGCGCAGATCCAGAGGATCCAGATGTCTCAATCCCTCATTTAAAATCAGGTCTATTGTCACCTACAGATGTAAGAGGATATACGCCACTTCAGGTGTTGGTCTCAATCCCTCATTTAAAATCAGGTCTATTGTCACTGCCGTCTTTGCAACCCCTTACTTTTCAATATCCTGTAAAGCCGTTTTCCGTTATCTGCCTTTTTTCTCGAAAAAACCAATGCCGATCCCCCTTTCCCATGTTGTTAGAGACTAGATTAACCGGTTAAAATTCTTCATCTTGTCTTCTGCTCCGTTATCCCCCTTTCATTTTGAAATTTTTCATTTGGTGTCATTTTTGCAGTATCATATCAACTCATTAAGCGATGTAATAAGGTTTATCTTCGGTCACCTCCCCTTTGCCCCATATCGTCACTTTTCCTGAACATGAGCCACAGAGCCGATAGAGGCGGATGCTGTCGCGTGTACCAAGTTTCACCCGGCTTAAAAGCGCAACGAGTTTTTTTTCTTCGTCCTCGTTGATGTTGGCTTCAAATACAGAAAACTGAACCCTAGGCCCAAAGTCCTTGAGCTTGTGCGCCAATCGGGTCCGCTCTCTGTGGTCTTCGATATCGTATGAGACGATCACAAACATACTCCAGCCTCAAAGAGAATATAAGCCGGTCTGCAACAATGTCAAGCAGTTTGTACAATAAGCCGCTCAATAGGGGTCTCATCCTTGACCACCGCGGCCAGACTCTGCACTTGTTTCCGGAAGAGGTTTCGGAACCCGCCAGCCGATTCCGAAACCTCGATTCCATCTGCAAAAGTTCCCAGCATGTCTTCGTAATACTTGAAAAATTTCGCCTTGCCTGTGGTATTTAGAAAAACGCCTCCCTCCGGAGTCTGAGCAAAATCGGTTTGGCCAAACACGCTTTTGTTGAACAGATTCAGAGCCAGTCTATCTATCACACAGTGCCGGTAGAGTTCCAAGAGATCGAGTGCCAGCCCAGGTCTTCCGTATCGGATCTGATGATAAAACCCGAGATAGGGATCGAATCCAGCGCCATCGAGGAGCGATTGGAGCTCTGCTCCCACGACCACATACCCGAAGGAAAGTACAGCGTTCACGGGATCGCGAGGCGGACGCCGTGTTCGGGTGTCGAATTTCCATGGCGGTTTGAGCATTTTGCCGAATAGCCGGTAATAACAGGCAGTCCCAAAGCCTTCGTACCCTCTCAATGAGTCCAGATCCTTTGCTTTTTCACACTGGTCCAGATTTTTCTTCAGTTCCAATATTTCATTCTCTTCGAACAATTCAGGATGGTTGGCCTTGTGCTTTTGGATCATGTGCCAAGCGCTGGCGAGTTTGACCCGAACGATTTGTTTCGAAAATGCAAGACAAAAGCCAGGTTGGTTATGCTTTTCGAACTGGGCAATTTTGAGCTCAATGTTCTTCCGTTCAGACGGGGTGAGCTGTCCGAGCAGTTTCCCAGAAAAAGAGAAAATGGCAAGCTCAATACCGTGCGCTAAAAGTTCATGCAAGGCCTGGGTGGTCACCTGGATGTTGCCGAAGAGCATCACGTGGTCCACGTCTGCACAGGGAAGTTCGAGGATGACTTCCTCACGTCGACGAATTTTTGGGTTTGGACAGCTTCCGGCAGAGCATGAGCCGATCGCTGGTCTTACGGAGCACTGTGTTCTGTTCGACCAAATAGAGGGTTGCCATAGGGTCCTCCATTGGTGAATCCAAGTTTTCAAAAAACTCAAAAATAATTTTTATATCGGCTTTTTTAATCCTTACCAAAAGCCGAGTGGGTATGATCCAAAGACGACTTAAATTTCACTCCCTGAAATTTTCAACAATTGGTCGAACCATGAGTTAATCCGATCAAAGGGATTTTCTTCAAGTTTTATGTTCCAAATTTTGTTCATGAGAGTTTTTATCTCTGACAAAAGATCGCCTGGATATTTTTCCCGGATTCGGGCTTCAGACACTCCAGTAAATCCATGGGCGAGAATTGTTTGATGCCGAAGCTGGATGAGGGGCTTGATTTTTTCGTTCAGTTCTAATAGAGACTTTGCATTCTCATCCCCTCGTTTTTCTGCTAAAAATTGTAGGCAAGCAGTCAAGACTGGAATATCGACCCAATAAAGAACCAAAGGCTTTTTATTAGGGCCTTCATAGGTTTTCAGGTATTCATAAAGCACTGAGTACTCAGGACGTTCGAGGGACTCCACAAATGTTTTATAAGATTGAGTGGCCTGATCATACGTCATATCAAGGCCGAGCCATTTTTCAACGGCAGTGCGTAAGAGGGCATCCTGGAGCCGATAAAGTCTTCCCAAAAAATCGACATATTCCCGGCAGTGGTATTTGATCCAGAGATTCCAATAGAGTTCTTCCAGAAGGGTCAGAGGGTCTTTTTGTGAGATTTTTTCAATATCCAAAACTGCTTGCTCAAAAATCTCACGGCCAATTTTTTTCGCATTTTGAAGGCCGTATTGGACTGCTTTTCGTGCCCCTTCAAAATCAAAATACAGGCGCAAACGGGCATATTCAGCCAGAAAATAAAGAGAAGACTGGAGAGTCTTTTCTCTTTCTAAAATTTTAGAAATCGAAGCGTATTCGTACTCTTCGAGGAATTTTTTTATAATTTCCTTTTTATAATCCTCAAGGAGTTGAGATCCAATGTTCAATGGAATGACATTGCCGGTTTTTTCCGAAACATACAGAGGACAGCATTTTTCCTTAAAATATCGAATGGCCTGAAACAAAAGGGCTGTATTGACAGCTGGCACACCACCACTTGTTTCGATGTAGCATGTTTCCAGATCTTCCAGTTGAAATTTTTTATTGCAAGGGATTTGCATTTCAAAGAATTCGTACATTTCGTCGAGCAGAGTGGGATTGGACGAAATTTTGAAAATTTGGATATCTGGAATCTTTTTGCCCCATTCTTTAGCGATTAACCTCTGAAGAATGTATGCGAATGCGATGGTATCTTGGTTTCGATACTTTTCATCTGTGGATTCAGGTTGATCGGTGCAGATCAAGACAAGTCGGTCAATTACCTCACAATTTTTGATTTGGAAAAGATATTCCAGGACTGGACGAATGATTGGATACGAAAGCCTCTGTTGATACGTTTTGAAACTATTCAGAATTTCTTCGCCTTCGATTCGGGGGCATGAAATGGGTTTTCCATCCAAAAACAGATCTCTTGTCCCCACAGTGACTACAAGTAGCACAGCCATGGGTTAACCTCCCAATTCACTTTCTACTGAGAGTTGACACCAGCCAAGCAACATGGGTTTTTCGCCTGCTATCACCTTTCGTGATTTTGGGGCAGGCGCATTGCCACGATCAGTAAACAGAAGATTCCGCATTTGCTGGCGAAGTTCCTCTGGCAGAAGATGGGCGAGACTTTCCACAATGAGGGATCCTCCCCATCCCAAATGAAAATTGGGCTCATTCTGGAAAAAAAGTGTGCAGTCCAATTCGTTTTCGAAAAATGCCCGTTCATGGGCGAGTACATCATTTGCCATTTTCTTAACACAGCCAATTGGATCAAGCACCAATTTTTCAAAAGTGTCATAATGGATTGCCCCATTGGCAATTGGCTGATTTCGGTTTTGCGCTCTAAAATTCTCAAGCAATTGTTCGTCAATGGAGTATTCCATTTTCACCGAAACGCCGGGTTCGATGGTTTCAGCATAAAGTGGGAATCTTTTGGGATTTTCCGCGGACTGGGCAGAATAGATACGGACTTCGCGTATGGAGAGAGTGTCGCGATCGAGCGGAGCTGAATCATGGACCTTGATGACCCTGAGGAAATCCGTGTGGATGTCGTTTTGCTTTTTCCCTAATAGGAAAGAACGCATCAAACGTTCTTCCTCGTTTTTGAAAAGATTCTGCCGAGTCGACCATTTTGCCCTTGGATTCTTTTTGACTTCTTCCAATGCTTTTCGGACGGTTTTGTCCAATACGTTTTCGCGTTCGTCTTTGGGGAGTTTTTTGAGAAGGCAGTACAAAATGGCTGTGCGCCAGGCGCCTTTGATTGAACTGCCAGGAATAAAGGGCTGACCAAAGCCATTTCGGATAAATGGCCGGAACTCTTTTGAAATTTGGCCCTGGAATCGACACCGATAGGATGTGATCCGGTCTAACGTGGAATTATTTAATAATCCACATTTTTCTAAAAAAAGATAAAGTTGAAATTTCCCTCTTTGATCCAATGCTTCTTTGACAAATGGGTCCAAGAGATTTTTTTCAGAAAGCAATTCTGCCAATTTGTCTTCGCTCACCACATGAATCCAACCCTCATGGGCCAAAAATGACATGGGAAGAATAGCGGATTCGGCTCCACCAATATGCAGAGGAGTTACCGTTTTTAAAGTGAATGCAATTTTTTTCATGGTATCCCTCATGAAAAAGAAAACACAAATGGCACCCCACATCGATAGATGGGATGCCCGCCATGTTGTTTCCATTTTTCCGGTGACAAATCCACCAGATGGCCTACAGGTTTAAAATTTAGGATGCTTCCTTCGGCAAACATCCACACCGTTTTTCGCTTCATCTGTTGACCACTGATTGGGCTGTAAAACCAACCCCGACGTTCTCTCAGATCATACGCACATTCTTTTAGACTTTGCGGTGGCGTTTTGGGATGAAACAACCCGGCAAGATAATAGCGGTTTCCAGTGCGAGATAAAAGGGCCATCCATTTTTCGTCTGGATCTATCCATTCGGTTTTGAAACGACCCAGCCCTACATTTCGTTCACCGCCCAATCCTTCTTCTCCCAGAAAATGAAAACCTTCCTTTAACATCTGAAGAGAAAGCGCATCTCTGTAGGAAACGAGTATGTAAAGGCCACTTTTTTCTGCAAAAAAGATCTGCCCGCAAAAGAAGAGTTCAGAGGCCATATCCCATCGGCCAAGGGCGACTCGTGGAGTGAGCATTGGGGTCTGACAAGAAAAAACTTTTTTATTTTCTTCCTTCACCTTTTTCAGCGAGACCGCACGACCTGAAAATACCTCATCCAAAGTCGAATGGGAAAGCCACCGGATCTGTTTTATGGATTTGGGATCGGGTTCCTTTTCTTCCCACTGGATTCGGTAGAAAGGCTTTGGAAGGTAAAAAATATCTTCTGTATAGGGAAATGCAGAAGAAAGCACCAAAAGTGGCTCTTTTTGATACTGTTCTAAAAAATCAGTTAGCCAGGTTTCTCCTTTGAGAAGGAGAAAAGCATGGCACAGTGCACTGAACAGGGTATCGGAATGGACAATGGGCGTTGTGTTTTCCAACCCGATACCGGGTTCTCCAACTCGCAATGGCGCGGTGAACGCAAGTTTCACAATGCGCACATTCATGGATTTTCTCCATGGATAAATTGGATCAAGCTTTTGAGGGCTTCGACTTCGATTTTTTCCTTCAAACTAATAGGAAGCAGTTTCACAAAGTGCTTCTTTTCTTCCGCTTTTTCGACAGTGGCCTGGTAATATGCAAGTTGTCTGGCTTCGAGGGTGAGATCTGTGATTTCGATTTTCCCATAGCCTCTTGCTCCATGCCCACCAATGGCATCATCCTGAACGAGCTTGAGGAGCATGAGCAGGTTTTGGAGATCTTCTGTGGTTTGCTCTTGATCTTCTGTTTCCACTGTATAAGTCATATCGAGCCCGAATTGGGCTCCTGCTGGCACGCGTTCGATCTGACGGGGATTGGCCGCAGCGGTCACCCGGTCCAATGCATTTTCAAATTTGAGCTCAGTATACTGAAGTCCTGTGTCGATTGTTTCCAGTTCATCCCGATTTTTTAACCGAAGGTCACGTACCATGAGTCTGGATGGAATATTTTGTTTTTCTTTTTCAGTTCCTTTGGTGGCCCCAAAAAGCCGGCAGACCTTGCAGGATGGATCAGTGCATTCATGACGGTAAACTTCTTGACCACTGTAGCGATTAAATTGGAATTTTTCCGGATCTTTTCCATTTTCGACCCGCTCAAAAATGGCCCGGAGTTTCCCCCTAAACGAACTCCCAGGGATGTAAGGCTCATAGGTCATGGGGTCACGAACTACCGGGCTATCGAGTCCGCCGATTTGCCAGTCATCTTGTGCTTTGCCAATATGAAGCCCGGTAAGGCAATGCACAGTCCCTGTGATTTGAATTTTTCCCAAAATGGGCTTGTTTTTATTGACAGCAAACATGATTCCCTCCATGGCTTTCAATCTTTTCCACCGTAATATTTGTGATAAGCGACAATTGCCTCCACAAAATCGGCAAATCGCTCAAAATCTTCTTTGTTGTAAATCCGGTTGATACAAGGTTCCAATACCTCCATCAATGGGCCAACTGGATTGATTATTATTGTTTCACCTTTTATTCTTTTTGACTTCTTTGTTTTTCCAACAATATAGGCCAGTTTTGGTTTTATAAGCATGGCTTGAGCTCGATAATCCACATTGTCTTTATGAAGATTTTTGATTCGAATGACTGCATCCAAAAATTTCCGAATTTGTGTCTTTGTCAGTTGATTTTCCTTATCTTCTCCTGGTCGTTGGGCCAAAACCTCGCCCAATTTATCAGCCCAGTTTACAGTATCTTCTGCTTTAACAGAATGCAAATTGTCATATTGCTTTATTTTGTTGACAATTTCTTGAACAATTTCTTGAACAATTGTTTCCATTTTCTATTCCTCCATATTGGTTTTTTCTCTTACCAATAAATCCAGCCATACCAATGCATTTCGAATTTTGGGCAGATAGCCTGGCTCCATCAATTGGGCACAAAGTGAGGGATTTTCATTTTTAAAATCCTTGATCCGGGCCAGCATATACGCCAGGTGAGGAAGATAGAGCACACCTTCTCGTTCCCACCGCTCTGTGATTTGAAGAAACTTTTGTAAGTCTCCATGGCTCAACCTCCTTTCCTTTTCTTGTTCATGACGTGGGGGAGTGATGAGTGGAATCAAATTTTTTATTGGTTCCAGTACATAGCGTTCCACCTCATCCCATTTCACAGTTTGAGACACCACTTGCTTTTTTCCTTTTGGCAGACGACTTTTACTTTTTTCCAACTCTCGGCTGTAAAATAACGTCAACCGATTCCTTCCACTTTCTTTGGCAGCCTGTTCCGCCTCATGGGCAAGTTCGGCCAAATGATACAGAGGATAATCCGGTTTCTGGACCACAAAGCCGCCTGAAAGGGTGAGGCTGGGATTCCCTCCAGAAAATCGAGAAAACGCCCTGTGAATGTCTATGGCACTTTCCGCAACGTCGTCCCAGGCGCCGATGAGAAACAGGTCGTCTCCCCCTGAATAAATCACGTGAAGATTTCGGCCGTTTTGTCTAGGGTCTTTTCCGGATATATCTGTCAATTCGAAATGGGAAGGAACAGACCCTTTAAGAATCAATGGCAGGTAATTTTTAAAGAAAAGTGTAAGTTGACGGGAGAGTACTGCCATTCGGGTAAAGGTACGTCTATTTTCTGGAATTCCAGAACGAAAAATTTCCCCTAATCGATCGACATCCATTCTCAAAGCAGCGATTGCTTCTTTGCCTTTTGCTTGTTCGGAGAGCATTTCAAAAGTGGCCCCTTGATGACTATTCATTTTTGGATGAATGTCGTTTTCGTATCGCACATATTCACCTGCAGAAAGAGAAATCAACTGAGGGATTTCATAATGGATTTGAGCCTGTGGTCGCAATTGATATACAGGGTCCTCGGTGATCAATGGGTTTTTTGAAAAGATTAGGTACAACGGTTTTTGTTTGCGAGTACCAAAAATTGGCAAATAAGGGCTATTTTCATCCGGTTTGTCCTCCATGGTGATTACAAACTCGGTTTTGGGAAGATGACTCCCAATAAAAAGGAATCTTTTACAAAAAGTACAGAGTGATTCTTCGGTTTCTTCTTCGATTTCAATACTCGCATCATCCCGATAGCAAGCGCTGCATATTCCTTCGGGGAGGACAGGTTCTTTAGGTTCAAGTAAGTCATAAATGTGGTCTTCGTATTTTTTGTTTTTTGCTTCCCCTAAACGTTCAGATAATTCTTTCCACAATTGAGCAATAGTATTCTTTTGAAAATCAAGCCCACGGAATGCAATGGATTCGAGCATCAAAGCAAGCTTTCCTCCAAATTCTTCCCATAAGTAATCATTGGCCATTTGATGGATTTGCTGGATTGTGTTCATGGTTTTTTGGGTGTTCGGGGCAAGGATGTAAAATCGCCCTCCACCGATGTAAATCACATTGGCCCGGGTGAGTCCTGAAGATTTCAAAATCTGCGAGGTCACATGCTCCATAAAAAGTTCAATAAAAAACGATTTGGCACGTAAAATCTTCAGTGCGCCCTTGGAAGAAACTGTGTAAATGAATTTTTGAACCCCTGATAAATCGCCTCCAATTAACCGGAAATATTCTTCTTCTTTATTTCGCACTTCGTTTAGAAGAATTTCTTTCTCGAACCGATCTGGATATCTTTCCCGAAGCACTTCATACAGACAAAGGCTAATTGCACAGGTGGTTTTTAAATGATCGAATAGTGAAATGTCAGGATAGGTATCCGGATCTTCTGGAATCCAGAGGGTTTCTGAGGGTATAAATGCCGTATAGCGATCAAGAAGCAATAAAAGAGAGGAAAGATGACAACCGTGCTTACACCAATTTTCAAATTCTTTTTCGAACTTTTTCCATAACAAAGTATATTTTTCTTTTCCAGCAAGTGTTTCAGACGACTCTAAAGGGAAAAGGATTTGATTTCCATTTTCTTCAATCGGGTAAAACATTCGCGTAGGAGGTTGAAAACCGTTCAAATGGATCGTGGAAAGAATCGAGGTGATCGGCACACGCTCATTGCCCCATAAAGCATATTCCTCTTTTTCCTCTCTTTCTGATTCGGCGGCATAATTGTCCGCTTGTTCCACGATCAGTGTTAAATTTGAATTTTTGATTTCATCACCGTATTTTTTTCGATGATGCCAGAGAGCAAATGCCGAAACCCCATGGGGGAGTCCCTGTTTTTCAAAAAGTTCTAGCCATTCGGCTCCCCATTGGCTGTGATCTTTTTCGGTGGGATTTTTCTCAGCCCGCATGCGGAATTTACCTATGTCATGAAGGAGTGCACCTAAGGGGAGTAATTGGGTTTCAAATTGTTTCGTCATCATAAAGACTCCTAATTATTCCTTTGTAAATCTATTAATCCCCCTAACCCCCTTTCTCAAAGGGGGTTCTGTTTATTCCCTTTTCCAAAGAGGGTCTGGTTGGTTTTTCTTAAAAGAGGATTTACCAGATTTCCTCCCTTTTAAAAGGGAATCCAGGAGAATTTATCCCCCTTTCTCAAAGGGGGATTCAGGGGGATTTCTCACACTTTTTTCAATCACTTCTATCACGCCCTCAATATTTCTCAGCACTTCCAGATTGGAAAACCGGAGTATCTTAAAACCAAGTCCTGTTAAAAAGTCGTCCCTCATCCTGTCGTATTCCAATTGCTCAGCTTGAAAATGCTGACTTCCATCCACTTCGATAATTAATTTTGCCGCTGGACAGTAAAAATCCACGATGTAATTCCCCAAAGGTTTTTGTCTATAAAATTGAAGATGAAGAAGCTGTTTTCTTCGGATTTTTGACCAAAGCAACCTTTCGGCATCGGTCATATTATTCCGCAATTCCCGAGACCTGGGTTTGAGCTTTTTGTTATATGGAATAACCAAAACTTTGACTCCTTTTTGAGTTCCTCAACACAATTAATAAGGAGATTCAGTGAGGTACTCCACCCTCACCTTCCCCATCCCCAGCGTAGTTCCTTTGCCCACGTGAAGGACCTCGGCCATTCTCAAGAGTTCACTAAAAGGCTCTATGTCTCCCTCTAGGGTGATGCGCCCGCAAAAGCCACCCATATTCAATTTACTCTTTTGCCGATTGGAATATCGGGTCCAGTCCACCCAGTAAAGTTTTCGCTCAGAGAAACGGATCTTGTCGGCCAAGTGTAATAGCTCCTTGAAATTCCAGTTCAATGGGGAATCGGGCATATAAAAGTAAGCCATCTCCAGATGTCGTTTGAGCATGGCGAAAACAAGCCTTCTGAAAGTGAAATCCGTAGTGAATTTTCCTGCTTGTTTAATCCGAGTTGGAGTAAGAAATTGAAGTGTCACGGGCTGGGTTAAAGAGACGTTATTTTCGATCGTTTGAGGTACAGCATTGGCGATGAGGATTTTTCTCTCGCCGTCGTAAATCCAGACTCCATTTCCTTCTACCTTCTCTAAGAAAAAGGGATGACGGTGTACAGAAAAGCCGGATTCGGCTGCTCGGGCTATTCCATAAATCACGTATGGATAAAAATCGCAGACGTTGCCGAATAAGGTGATTGTGAACGAGAAGGGAGCTTTGGCCGGAAAGCTGGTTTCTTCGTCGAACGCATCGATCACAAAAGGCCGGGGTGCAGTACGTACGCCTTTTAATAGCGGTGGTGGCTTCTCCACAAAGCTTTCGAAGATCCGGGTATACGCACATTGAGACCGAAGTAGGCAGGAAATGCAAGAGTCTTTTGATGGCATGATACACACGGTTTTTTTCAGAGCATGACCAAATGCCCCGCGCAACATGGAGCCTTTTATTTTTGGAAGGGTGCAGTTTCTAAAAGAAGAAAGCATAAAATGCAATTTCAAGAAGAAAATGGGTGGCAAGTAAAAACGCATTTGTCATCTCTCCTGGAGTTAATAATGATCGGGTAAAATGGATAAAAATTTATTATTTTGCTTAATACGAAACTTAAAAAATGAGTCAAAAAAAGTCAACCCATTTTTTTCTATAGTCCATGAAGAGAAAAAGGATACCCTTTTGAGCCTATCCTTTATCGGCTATTTAAGTGGAGTCAAAAGTGGTTTGAATAGGATATCAAATCCCGGCTCAACGTCCATTTAAAGAATCAACGGCTCTTTTCCTGGTCCGGTGCTATTGGGTGTTGTTTTTCTGGGTGTGGAGGAAAGAGTACTGGATTCTGTAGGAATTTTGAGTTTGATCGCAATTCCAGTGGGCTCAAATCGTTCCATTTCGAGAATGTGATTTACGGGTTTCAGAAGGAGATTTAACGTATTCCAGCCCCGATGGATATTGTCACCTTCTTTTTCAGAAAAAGAAGGATCCAGTACTTTGGTGAGATGATAATCGAATTGTGTGGCAGAAGGCGCGTGGATTTTGACCACCACTGCACCTTCTTCTGTCTGTGTGGATATCACTACATTTTTTCGACCGGTTTTATCCACAGAAGCCATAAGCGCACGGAAAAGTGCACCGAAAATCAAAGAATACACTTGGCCAGATCCGAAAACCAATGGAAGGTCCGGCGAGAGTTTGGCCTGGCGTAAGAAATCATCCGAACCTGTGGTCAAAGCCAAGAAGAAGAGTTCTTGGCGAAGTACATCATTCAGATTCAAATTGATGGGAGAAACTTCAAAATTCCGATTTAGTTTGGCAGTGACGACATGAAGTTGTTTTTGAGATTTTTCCCATTCTGCAAGGACGGGTTTCATTTTTTCTTCCAATGGGGTTTTCCCTTTGCACTCTCTTACAAGCATTTCGATCCAATTATAAGCAGGAGCGAGGAAGTGTTTGTTCATCATGAGCAAGATATTCGAAAGCTCTTCGAGTCTTTTTTTCTCAAAAGTGAGTAATTCCTGGGCTCGTTTTTCTTCATAAGCTTTTTTCCGGTATTCGATGTCTCTGGCCACGTGGAGAATGCACTGGACGTTGGAAATTTTGAGCCATCTGGCACTAATATCCAAATGGACAATTTCTCCGCTCTTTGTCTTCCAATGTTCTTCGTATCTGCAAATGCCGTTGTCTAACCACGCCTTTTGGTGTTCTTCTGTCATCTCATCTCCCAGCTGAATTTGAGCCAGGGTCATATTTTTCAATTCTTCTCTGTAATATCCGCTTAAAAGACAAGTGGCTTCGTTGAAAAGAAGAAATTGCCCTTTTTCTGTGGTCAGATACACTGCATCGCTCAAATTGTCCATGATCAGACGATATTTGCTTTCGGATTGTCGAAACATGCGCTGGATTTTGTCAAAATCCGCTTCCAGAAGAATTTTCTCTTCTTTCAGTCTTTCGTACCGTTCTCGCTCTAATCCGCTTAAAAGCCCAATGACTGCTCCTAAAATAGAAACAATGCCCCATGCCAGAAGTTGCATGTCTTTCTGATAAAAATTTTGTACAATATACCCCACAAGAGATCCAGTAATGGTCCCGATAATCAGATTTTGATAGACCTGGCGGAGTTGATTGACTTTGCTTTCCATGCGCTCCTTCATGGTCTCTCTCCTCTCTTTTATTCAAAAATTATGGCAAAAATTGTACCTAATAATATAAAAAGAATTTTCTTGACAATCCACTTTTTTCGATTTAGAATGAAAGGAAATGGAGAAAATCATGATTTCCAGTCTCTACGTTCGTAAAAAATATTTTGATCCAGAAGCAGAAATTTTATTAAAACGGCTTTCCCTCGAGGGGTATCAAACGCTCCAACGGCTCGTTATTGAAAGAGTCTATCGCTTCGAAGGCATTTCAGAGGAAAAAGCCTGGCATTTAAGACCGATCTTTTACCATCCAGAATACGAAGACATTGCGTTGGCCTCGAGTTTGGATCCCTCACAGGGTCCCATTGTGGAAATCGGTTACCAAAAAGCAGTGACAGATCCTGAACTTCCTTCCATTCTTCGGGCCAGTTCTGCAGTGGGCGTGACGGAAATCCAGTGGGCTCGCATTTTCCACCGGTATCAGTTTTTTGGCATTGATGAAGCAACAGCTCAAGAAATTGCGGAACGGTATCTTTACAATCCCCAGGTGCAGGCGATTGTTTTGCCCGGAGAAGCATGGGACACATTACGGCCTCATGGACACACGGGGCCTGTAGAAGAAATTTCCCTGGAAGGATTGAGTGAAGCAGAATTGCTCCAACTCAGCGAAGACCGAAGACTTTTTCTCGATGTAGACCAAATGAAGGCACTTCAACAAATTGGGGATCGGATGGGACGTGCTTTTACAGATGCAGAACTGGAAATGTTTGCCCAGACCTGGTCAGACCATTGCTTTCATACCACTTGGAAAAGTTTAGGACTTCTCCAACGCCTTTTTCAAACCACGCTGAAAATGAAACATCCTTTGATTCTTTCTGCATTTGAGGACAATGCAGGCGTGATGCGGTTCTATCAAGGGTGGGCTCTCACCATCAAAGGGGAAACGCACAATTCACCCACCGCGGTGAGCCCTTACGGTGGTATCATGACAAAACACGGTGGGGTGATTCGAGACACTTTGGGATGTGGACAGGGTGGATGGCCCATTGGAGGAAGCACGGTCATGGGCTTGGGAGATCCTCGCATGGCTTGGGAAAAAGTGCCCAAGGGCGCGCTCCATCCCAAGACCATTTTGCTTCAGGCCATTAAGGGGACTGCGGACTACTGCAATCCCATGGGTATTCCCATGATGTTTCCAATCTATCGGTTTCATCCCGGATATACGGGGAAGTGTTTTGCTTTGGGCCATTCGGTCGGACTGATTCCCAAGAAAAAAGCCAGAAAAGGCAAGCCCAAACCGAATGATTTTGTGCTTCTCATTGGGGGACTGACTGGAAGAGATGGTCTTCATGGTGCCACGGTGAGTTCTGGTGTCATGACACACAAGACCGCTGAAGTGGATTCTGCGCATGTGCAGATTGGGCATCCCATTGAAGAGCGAAAATTTATGGAAGCCATTCCCGTATTAAGAGACAAGGGATGCATTCGGGCCATTACGGATTTGGGCGCAGGAGGGCTTTCTTCTGCAGTGGGAGAGATGGGTGCAGAAACAGGTGTGTGGATTAACTTGGCCTGGGTACCTCTTAAGACCGAAGGACTTTGTCCGTGGGAAATTTGGATTTCTGAAAGCCAGGAGCGAATGCTTTTGGCAGTGCCTCCACGGAAATTGCGCCAGGCATTCAAGATTCTGGAGCAATACGAAGTGCGTGCGAGTCTCATTGGGAAATTTACCCATTCAAAGCGATGTCAGGTCGTGCATCGAAAAGACATTTCTCCAGAACCCAAAACGGTGAAATCCCTTAAACCCGAGCCCCCTTTTGTAGTGGATCTCGCATTTTACGATCTTCGCAAAGGATGCCCGTTACCAAAAATAATTCCCAAACCCATTCCGCCTCGGCCGGAAATTTCCTTTCCACCCGAACCTCAAACTCTAAAGCAGTGGAAAGAGCGATGTCTGGCTCTTCTTTCCCATCTCAATATGTGTGATCAATCGCCTGCAGGAATGCAATTCGATAGCACAGTCCAAGGTCTCACCGTCACGGGTCCTTATGGGGGAAAAACAGGAACAATGCCAAACGACGTCTGGATCAGTGCCCCCTTGCGAGGGAAACCGTATGGGGCTGTGGCCAGTCTTGCCTTCAATCCATTTTATGGAGAAGTAGATCCAAAGACCATGGTGAAATTGGCCATTATTGAAACCGTGACCAAATTGGTCAATGCAGGGGTGGATCCAAAAGACATTGTATTGTGCGATAATTTTTATACTCCTCGGATTTCTCCTCAAGTGGCATGGATTCTCCAAGAAATGGTGCGTACCTTATGCGAAATTTCAGAAAAGTTACGCATTCCTTTTATCAGCGGGAAGGACAGTTCCAGTGGCACATTTATTGACGAAAAAGGCAATCGGATCGAAGTGCCTCCCACATTGTGTGTGTTTGGTCTTTCTCGGATGAAAGACGTGCGAAAATCGATTCCCAAACCTTTTCAATCGCCTGGAAATTTGTTGTTCTGGATTGGACCGTTTGATGGAGAATTGGGCGGTTCTGTCTATCTCGATACATTGGGGGTTCGAGGGTCTCGGCTCTTTAATCCCGATCTCAATGAAATTCAAACCACATGGAACAAAGTGCGCGCTCTTCAGAAGAGGGGATGGATTCGGGCAGGCTCTGCGATTGCAGAAGGCGGTCTTTTCCGTCGGATTTTTGAAATGGCGTTGGGCAGTGGATTGGGATGCGAAATGCATCTGGAGGCATTAAAAAGTGCCCTTTTAATTTCACGGTTCGATGCACTTCTTTTTGGAGAGGCCATCGGTTCAGTGATTCTTGAAGTTTCCCCACAATACGAACAGAAAATGGTTTCAAATTATGGCGCCGTTCCCATCGGGAAAATTCTTCCTGAGAGAGAGATACGAATTCATTTTGAAAAAGGCCAAATTGCCTTCTCTATGGACGAATTGGTTTCTGTCTGGGAAAAGCCGTTTCTGGAGGTGGCATTGTGAGTAAGCCAAAAGTACTCGTCCTCTACGCCCCTGGAACCAATTGTCATTTTGAAACCATGGAGGCTTTCCGATTGGCCGGTGGAGAACCGCGCTTGTGTGTCCTTACCGAAGATTTGATCAAAGGGAAACAAAAACTCCACGAAACCGATCTTTTGGCTTTTCCGGGTGGATTTTCTTTTGGAGATCACATCGCAGCAGGAAGAATCTTTGCCATTGATTTGGTGTATCGCCTTCGGGATCAATTATGGGAAGCAAAGGAGCGGGGGATTCCCATGATTGGCATTTGCAATGGATTTCAAATTTTGATCAATACAGGACTTCTGCCTGGGAATGACTCTTTGGGAAAACCCCACGCGCTTCTGGATAGAAATCAAAAAGCAATTTTTGTCAGCGCTTGGGTCACTCTGTATGTTCAACCCGATACGGCCTGTCTTTGGACAAAGGGTCTTGAACATCGTTCCCTTCGAATGCCTACTGCGCACGGAGAGGGGAGACTGCTTCTTCCACAAAATTTTGACGAGCGCTATACTGTATTTCGATACGGAAAAATGGAAGGGGTAGAATCTTTTCCTGACAATCCCAGTGGTTCTCCCAAAGGACGAGCCGGGATTTGTGATCCAACAGGACGGATTCTTGGTCTCATGCCACATCCTGAGAGGGCCATTTATCCATGGCTTGGATCTGTGGATGGGTTGGAAATTTTTAAAACCGGGGTCAACGCGGTCAAGTAAATTTTTCCCCCTATTAAATTTGATTCGCTTCTATTTCCTCTGCTTCCTCTATTTCAGGATCTTGGATTTCTTCCATGTCGGGGCATTGAAAATGCATTTCAATGCCCCAAGGGCCGAGTTTGAACATGCGAACATGACTCTGTCGAGAGGCATTCGAAATTTCCACATTTGTAGTATGGCGAACTCCTTTTCGAATGAGTGCAATTTCAATGGTTCTCTTTTCAACATCTTGGAGGATTTCTTCTACATCAGAAATTTCAGAAACTTTCTCTCCTTCAATTTGGACAATGACATCACCTGCTCGAATTCCTGCCCGGTCTGCAGGACTTTTGGGTTCGACTGCCAATACCAAAACCCCTTCCTCTTCCTTCACGTGGAAATATTCTGCAAGTTCATTATTCAGTTCGTACAGATCAAGTCCCAACTGACATTTGGAACGCGTCTTCCAAGGGAGAATCCATTTCCATTCTTTTTCGAAAGCCCATGCTGGACGACGTCGTCTCCCCACTTCGACCGTGAGTTCCAATGGTTTTCCATCCCGGATCAATCCCAATTTCACTGTGGTCTTTGGCTTTGTCTCTCGTACTTTACGGACCAGGTCCTCTGGTCTTCGTATTTTTTCGCCGTCATAAAATTGAATGACATCGTCTTCCTCAATGCCTGCTTTTTCTGCAGGGCTTTCTTCTTCCACATCCAGAACGAGCACTCCAAAAGAGGCGCCCAGTTCTTTTTTTTCTTCATACGAAAGTTTTCTCACTTTCACTCCCAGGTATCCTTTTTGAGAATTCGCAAAGATAGGCAGCTGAAAAAGAAGGCTGATGAAGAGTAGAGCCCACACTCGATGCATCCGTGGCATAGAACACCTCCATTGTTAAAGCGTTCTAATTCTCTTTACGATAGGAGGAGAAAAAAGTTTCTTTTGAAGAAAAAAGGCGGGCAATAAAAAAGGGCTTTTCAAGCCCTTGTGTGGGCGATACTGGATTTGAACCAGTGACCTCTGGTATGTGAGACCAGCGCTCTGACCAAGACTGAGCTAATCGCCCTTTGCTGTAAATAAATATAATAGCCTCTTTTTGAAATTGCAACGGTTTTTTTCAATTGACATGGGAGATTGAAATTTTCCTTATTTTTATTGTAGGGCACCATTTTACATGGTGCCGAAAGTTTGTACACGTGCATTTCGGCGGGGTGTAAAACCCCGCCCTACGGTATTTAAATTTTTCTGTTGTTGATTGCAAATGCCGAAAATTTGTGCGTGTGCATTTTGCTTTTCGGCGGGGTGTGAAATTTTTCTTTTTGTAGGGCACCATTTTACATGGTGCCGAAAGTTTGTACACGTGCATTTCGGCGGGGTGTAAAACCCCGCCCTACGGGGAATTTATAAAAATAATTTCTTGAAATCGATTCAAAAAAGGTTTTTTGAATTCTCCATTTCTACAAAATTTTCTGCGAAATTTGACTTGACAAAAGAGATTTTATTTTTTATTATACAACTACAAGGTAAATATGACTAATCATGATAATTGTCATATAAGGATATGATATGCAACAACAATCGGTTAATTCCCAAAAAGGCGAAATTGAATTTAGAAGGAAGATTTTTCAACAACAAGTTGAAGGGAAAAAGGTTTTTAATGATGAGTTTGATGCAAGAGGGATTGAAGAGATTCTTAGGGATAGGATGAAAAAGACATTTGAACAGATGCGTTTGTTAAAAGAAAGAGGAGTGAGGTTGTCTCCTTATGTAGAAATTGGTGCTGAGAGAGGTCAACGGGCCTTGGTAATGGAGAATGATCTCCATGCAACAGGGGCAGCAATTGATATCTCGTATGATATGCTAAAGAGTTGTGAGTATTACAAAAATGTGTTTCATAAAAAGAAGCTTCCGTTAAGAATATGCTGTGATGCAAATCATTTACCTTTTATGAGTCATTCGGTGCCTTTTGTATTTTGTTATGAGACGCTCCACCATTTCCCAGATCCAACTCCAATTGTCAAAGAGATTCATCGCATCCTTGCCTTTGGTGGTTATTTTTTCTTTGATGAAGAACCCTATAAAAAAATTTTACATATTGATTTATATAGAAGAAAGAAGTTATATTCAGAGGAATCGTTAAAAAGGAGTTTACTAAAAAGGGCCTTTGATTATTTTCTCTCAATGAGAAACTGTAATGAAATCGTATATGGAGTCATTGAGAATGAGAATATGTCAATTGCGATGTGGAAAAAGGCGCTATGTGTATTTGAGGAGAAACAGGTCACATTACAATCTCCTGTGAAACCGATTGCCTCTCCCTTGTTTGATTCAAAACAATATTTGAAATTTTTGTTGGCGTATTTGCTGGGGGGAGAGATTTCTGGGGTTTGTCGAAAAAGCGGGACTCCGACTGATAAAGAAATTTCGGTGTATGATATGCTTATTTGTCCTTCATGTCTTGAAAAAGGTCATGAATCGAGACTTACTCAAAGGAATCTTTTATTCTTTTGTAGCAAATGTGGGTGCAAATTTCCAATTATAGATGGTGTAATATTTTTATTTTCCTATCAGAAATTTCGCGTACTTTATCCTGAAATATTTAAAAAAGTTATAAAGGGTCAAAAAAAGAAGACTTAAAAGGGGTGATGCAGGTTATTTTAATTTCACACTACCTTTCTTCAAATTTTAGTATGTTTGGGAGATATTATTGGAACATTTTGCTTTAGCTCAAGGAGGAGATTTGTATGCCATATTGTATTGGTTCCCCGTGAAATGGAATTTTCCGGTTTTGATTTAAGCTACAAGATGACCGTTTCTTCACGATACGGTCTCCATGGCAAAAGCGTGTTCTTTGACATCTTCATTCAATCTCTG
>Ga0078972_1001997_pt1 | contig 71126 bp, 75 predicted proteins | sample YelNatPaOPGAMG01_FD_67568 | JGI IMG/M metagenome (GOLD analysis project Ga0078972, IMG submission 67568) | Hot spring thermophilic microbial communities from Obsidian Pool, Yellowstone National Park, USA - OP-RAMG-01 (SPADES assembly) (version 2) | ecosystem: Environmental > Aquatic > Thermal... | reverse complement strand
TACTCCCCTGGTCCGTCCCTGGGAGCTATTTGGTGGCGCCTTTGACGGCTTGGCTTGGTTCGATAAGTTGGCCTCCTTTGAGGTTTGGTTTTGGTTGCGCTTCAATAATAAGAGATGCACTCAGTATGCCTAAGTGCGCCAAATAACTAAGAAATATCCAGGCAATAACATAGTGCGATTAAGTAGTTACTTTTAGGCGTTATTTTTTACTAAACGCTAAATCATAAATACAACACGAAAAGACAGTTATTTTGACCATCACACAGGCTAATCAACTCTCGCTCTTTATTACTAATACGTGTAAGAAGTTACACGGTTAAAATTACTTGACAGTAAAATGGTTCGAAATACAATTATTTATACCTTTGCAACATTCTCACTATCATCGTAATCTTTAGCATTACTTAGGTCATAAGGACAAACTGCACCGTTGCCCGCCATTATTAGGGCTTGTCTTAACCGTTACTTATAGGCAGTAAGTAATGGTGCTAAATACGATCAGCTTACTACATGGATAGAAAGGTCAAACTCTCGATAGATAAGTCCCTCCTGGCTGGGCATGAGGCACAGTGCCTCCGCCTCCCAGGCTTCCCTGGAGGCCATGCGTTTCTTGGTGATGGCATCGTCTATCTTGATGAAGCCGTCGGCGTTTCTGGCCCTGCCGCCACAGTCTTCCCACAGGGCGCAGGCCTCACAATCCCGCCCTACGCATTTTTCCATCACGTCGAAGATGCACCACTTGAAGATGCGGAAACCGCTTTCCGCCGCTTCGGTGATCACCCGGTTCATCAGGCCGTAGGCCTTGTGCATGGTGGAATAAATCTGGATGCTGGCCTGGATCTTCCGGGCCGTCTGCGGGATGAACAGAGCTGCCTCATAGAGTTCGGGGTCGATTTCGTCCACTTCGTCCAACTTGAGCTTCTGGGGGTGAGGTCCCCGCACACTCTTGCTGGAGGCCGTCAAAATCTGGATGCTGCCGCCGCCCGCCATTTTGGTGAAGGTCTTGAGCATTTCGCCCTCCACCAAGTGGATGAAAGATTGCGTGGCGAAGCGCTCCTGGATGTGGGCGTACATCTTTTGGCTCTGCTCCAGGGACCCGCCCAAAATCTTGGTTTCGCAGCCCGGCTTGAACACCGAGTCCAACCAGGTCACCAGGGCGCCGTTCAAGGTTTTGCCGCCGCCCCGGTTGGCCCAGCAAACGCAGTTCTGCACCTCTTCGAAAAAAGCGGCGGTGACATATTCGGCAGGCGGGGTGTGTTCGGGGCAGACCTTGGCCTGGGGGAGTCTCAAGCCCCAGAAGGCCTGGATGAACTTCAGAAGCTCCCCTGCATCTTTGAAGCCGTGCTTCCGGTAATGCTCCACCAGGGCCAGGGCCGCCTTTGGGTTGGCAATGGACAGGGAAGCCCCTTCGCCTTGATTGTCCGGTTGCGGGGACATGGTCACGGTAGCACCCTGTATGCCAAAGCCCCAAAAAGGCCGGATTTACTTGCGTTGCGTACACAGCTTCTGGCGGTCTTTGGCGGGCTCAATCTGATCGAATAGTAGTAGTAAGGTGGATGCGTGTTCGCGTGAATGTGAGGATTTACGCCACCCGATTTTATTAAGATGAATAAAGAGTTAGCCCCCGGACCCGTCCATCCCGGAAACAGTGGGAACCAGGTGGGTCTAATATGGGGGGCAGTGGGGACCTGTCCCCGTTTTCGGGGGTCAGGTGGGGAACCGACGTTTTTGTGAATTATTCTATCCATTTATGTAAATAGCCGAAAATCACAAATCGAGATTTTTTTCGCCCCGCTCCCGGGCCAGGATCAGGAAATCCAGATAGGCCTGCCGCACTTCCGGGTCTTCGAAGGGCAGGTCCGGGCCCAGCAGGAGCCTTTCGGGCACCTTGGCCAGCAGGCCGCAGTCCTGCAACTCCTTCACCAGTTTCTCGTGGGCAGTCATGGCGTTTCGGCGGTGGCCGATCCTGGCGTTTTCTTCCTGGCACATCTCGCTGTCCCGCATGGATTTCCACCGGATTTGCAGCCAAAACTTCATGCTGTCCCCCAGGAAACTGTCCTGGTCAAACTCCTGGGCCATGAGGCGGCTGAGGATTTTGCCGTCTTTGAGGTCCCGATCCACCTGACGCCGGCTGATACCCAGCTTGGTGGCGATTTCTCCGGGCCGGAAACCCGAGAGCTTCATCTCCTGGACCTGCCGGATACGGGATTGCCGGGCCTTGGTGATCACCGGGAGTCCGGCTTGAGACTCCCCCTTCTTGGACAGCATCATGGTCTTTTTTCCAGTGTCGGACATAAGATACCTCAGTCTTCCTTCCGCTCCCGCGGCCCTTCGAAGGGCCCCCACTTCTCCCCGGTCATGGGGTTGATCCGGTAAGCGTGGAGAGGGCAACCTTCCTGTTTGGGCGGGACTATCTCATAGGCACAGGTTCCGTCTCCATTGGCCCAAAAGCAGCGGCAGGGTTTAGTCATCCTCTGACCTCTCCAAATCGATATCGGGATATTCTTTCGGCTGCACCTTCAGGTTCGGCTTGAAATAGACCTTGCAACCCGACTCCCGAGCCTGGTTCAAGACAGCCTCCACCCAATCCCATTCCGGCTGCCTTTCCGGTTCGCCATTTGAATCACTCTGCCCGCCGACAATGATCCAATCCACAGTGGAGAGGAAATAAGCCGGCCCGCCCTGACCTGCCCCGGAGAGGTCTATCTTTTCCCGCATCGGCTCAATGGACAGGAAGAGTACCGTGGGCCTTTCAACCTTTGCGAGACCGTAATGCAGCGTCGTAAATACCTCCAAAGCAGTGTCGGCTCTCTCCTGGGTATCGGCGGTGGCCCCCACCCAGGCGTTCTTGGGAAAATCGATTTCCAGGTACCGCTTCGGGTTCTTGGTCAGGAAGATGAAGGTCCATTGGGGGGCAGCCCTCACTTCCTCCATTACGGCCTCGATCCACTCCCGGGGAACCCATTCCCCGAACAGGTCACCCATGGAAACCGTAAATACGAGCCTTTCCTTAAGAGAGGCTGACCGGGGGACAGGGGTATTCTGAGGGGCGCTGAGCCTTTCCGGGTAAAAATGCGGATTAAAGCCAATCTGGGGATCATAAAACCGCTTGGCGATGTCCCGGGCATAACAGTATGAACAGCCGTGCTCGCAACCGGTGACCGGGTTCCAGGACCAGGTAGCCCATTCAATGCTCTCATTGGTACGGTTAAAGACCGAGCGGCCTTCATCCCTGGCCTGCCGGGCTTCCTGGGTCAGTTGGTAGGCTTTATTGATGGATATGGCGCCTTCCCGCACCGCTTCCTTCACTTCTTCGTTGGCATGTTCCAGGACGGCTCTGGCCTTCTCAACCTTGGCCCGGGAGGTGCCTACAGTGGAAGCAGTCTTTTGGGAGGATTTATCCTCGTTCTTCTTTTTGCGCTTATTAGTTGATTCCGGTTGATAAATAGCCTCACTTGAGGCTAATTCTTTTGGTGGCCTACCCGCTTTCTTTCGCTTATCCAGCGCCTCGATACACCGGAGGATTTCCGCATCCGTCAGGTTCCGCCGGTTCCGCTGATTATGGATGGCATACTCTAAGGCTTGTTCCTCATTCTGGAACCGATAACCAATAGTTGGCACATTTTTTATATCGGCCCTCTTAGCTGCCTCTAACCGGCTATGACCATCAATCACAATGTTAAGCTCTTTCCAGATAGTAATAGGATGAGCATGATCATAGTTATTGCGGAGCATGTCCTCTGTGAGAGCATCCACAATTTTGGGGTCAACGGGGAACAAGTCTTTAAATGGGCTCTTGGTTATTAATTTCTCGACTTCCATTTTTTAACCTCAAATGGGCCTGGGGAATGATTCGCCGGTTTTAGGGGACCAGCGCAAGACCTGCAATTTCTTGTTATTGCGCCAGGCGTTCCAGGCTTTGATAGTAATTGCGATAATGTAATGCTGCTGCAATTTAGCCACGGAGCCCTTGTTCTGGAACATCTTATTACGCAAGGCCAGAATTGGGTCATTTACAGGTAAGCCGGCCCCTGATCTGAGACCTTCATAAAACAGATCGGCATCATCCGCGTCTTTTTCTGAGAAGATGTAATGGCAGAAGGTGCCGATCGAAGGTGGTAGAACATGGACTACCTGGGCCGCCACCTTGGCGCTATGGGCCAGGCCGGGACAGTTGCTTAACAATGCCTCAACCTGGTCATTAGTAGGCATAGTAGTGTGCCTAAAACTGCCATGCGTGTAGCGATACAACAGATTGGCCGCAGCACCAACAAGCTTGCTATAATCATAACCGCAAATATTCGCAATGTCGGCATAGCTCCTTTTGGTGCCGTTGTCCGTAGTCACGAAAGCACGGGGAGGAAGATTATAAGCTACAATGGACCTGACAGGCCGACCGGCCAAAATAATGGCATTAAGACGGTTCTGCCCATCCGTGAGATTGTGGTGAGTATCAAAACCGATACCGTTGGAGTTAATAACCCAGGCACCCCGTTTAATAGCCGCAGCCGTGCTATTGATAAAGTTTTTCTTTAAGGTACGATTGCGCTTTGTATTAAAGGACAGCATTTCCTTAGCAATCTCAGGGGTGATCGTCATGATTTTGCAGTAAACATCTGTCTGCGATCTATCCGTTCCTGGCGGGTAACGGCGTCCATCATCTTTTCGAAACATGATCTTTCCTCTCTCTCTTTATTTTTATTTAGGCGTCAAATTGACGCCGTTTTTTGGAGTTCCCAGCCGGCGAAAAAGTATCTCAAAGCATCCACCGCATGGTGCTCACCCTGGCCGGGTTCGTGTTTCAGGTATCCGGTCAACTCCCGGATCAGGTTTTTACAGCGATGGTGGATCAGGAGGCCGGGAAAGCCGTCGGGCTGGACCTTGAGCCAGCGGCGCACCAGTTCCTGGCCCGCCTCTACGCTACGGCGGGGCGCCTTGACTTCGAAGCCCAGGACTTCAGACATTACCGCTCGTTTTTCGGGGTCCGAGGGATCACAGAAGGCGCCGGTGAGCCGGCCGTAACCAGCGGCCAAATGCAGTTGCAGGAGCGCCCGGCCGTTCTCCGCGGTGGTGCGGTAGCGCTGGTAGTATTCATCCAGCACCAACACCCGCTCGCCTTTATCAATTGGCTGAATCCACAGGCAGGCAAAGGGATTGCGGTAGCCGAAGTCGACGCCCAGGTAAAGCTCTCCGTCGGGCCGATATTCAAACACTGCCGGGTTACTGTTCATTTCAAGTCTCCCGGTTTCAGGCCCATTTTGGTCATGAAGCGCCCAGCCGCCTCTTTCTTGAGCACCGCCTCGGCCTGGTGGGACAATGAATCGGGCGGAAAGATGATCAGGTTCTTCTTCAACACCTGGAACCCACGGATGGCCACAAAGGTGCTCACCTGCGCTAGTTCACCCCATTCATCGAAATCGACCCTGATCTGCTCCCAAACCTTATCCAGGTCGATCTCCTCTCCCGGTCCAGGTGGGGGGGGAAGAACCTTCTTGACTCGGGGCCAGGTGGCGGCCAGCCGAAAGAGGGTCTGGTCCTGGGCCAGCAGAGCCGCCCCCAGGAAGCCCTGGGGATCGTCGGAGGCCCGGTAAGGAAGCAACGCTTCAGCCCATCCCATGACACGCCCCCTGTGAGGAATCCTCTCCATCTTGCTGGGGTTCCTCTTCCTTCAGTTGCTCCAGTCCGACCCTGGCCAGTTCCATAAGCTTCAGGAAGGCCGCGGCGGAATTCTTGATCTGGCAACGTTTCTTGATGCGCACGATGAGCTCGAAGAAGGCGTCGTAGGTGTTCAGATTCGCGAGGTACACTGCATCCCCGGCAAAGGCCGCGGCGGTCTCCTTCAATAGCTGATCCAGGTCCTCCAGCTCTTCCGGGAGAAACAGGAAGCTGGTCAGCTTGTAGCGCAGGCGCTGCTCGGTGATGGCCGCAAACTGGATGCCCTGGAGGGCCTTGAGGGTGTCGGAGTCCAGCCCGGCGTACATCCGGGCCTGCACGTCCTTGATGCTCTCCCACAGCTCCTTCAGGATGACCAAGTCGTCCTGGCCGGCGATGGCGTTGTGGGAAAGCTGAATGGCCAGCCTCTCGTCCACGTCCTTTTCGTCGGCGATCATCAGCACCAGGACCTGCTCCACCCCGGCCTGGCGGGCGGCCATGACCCGGTGGTTGCCGGAGAGCACCCGGAGCTTGCCGTCTTTCTCCCGGTAGCAAAGCGGCAGAGAGGACAGGTTGCCGTCCTTCTTGACGTTCTCCACCAGGTTCTGGAACTGCTCCGCCTTCATGAAGCGGGCGTTCTTCTCCAGGAGCTTGAGCTCACCCGGATCGGCCAGTTCCAGCCTGTAGGGAAAAAGCCCCGAGAGCTTCTCGTTGAGCAGGTTCAGGGCTTCTCGTATTTCTTCAGCCATAAGGGAATCACCTCTTTCAGATCCAGGATGCCCATCCCGGTTTCATAGACCAGTTTCCCAGGGTCCCGGCGGGCAAGCTTATAGAGCCCCCGGTATTTCATGGACACCGGCTTGTCGGTGAAGACCATGGTGCGGCACCTGGAGATTTCCAGCAGAAACTTTTCTTCCAGTAACTTCCGTACTTCCCGGGTCTGGGTGACCAGGACCAGGAGCTTGGCCAGGCGCCGATAGCGCCCGGAGTTGACCACGAAGTCGGCCAGCAGATACACATCGCCGCCGCCCTGCATCCGGGAGTAGATCAGGAACCCGAAGACTTTCCCGTCCACCACCGCCATCAAGGGGACCTCGCCGTCCGCCGGAATACCCACGCCCTTGGAGAGGTACACGTCCCGGTAGTAGTTCACTACCCGGTTGCTGGTGGGGATCAGGGTCAGCTGGGACTCCTTGGTAATCACGTTGTTGTCTGACAGACGGGTGAAGGGCACGAACTCGGCATGGCGTTGCTGCTTCAAAACTCCCCGGCGCAGGACCTCCATGTTCGAATACACGTAAACCGGCTTCATCCGGGCTTTCCGCACCACGGCCACCATCGGCAGGGCCTCCACCACCCGGTCGTCCAGGTAGAGGTAGTCTCGGGTCTTCATCTTTTCCAGGATGGCGGCCTTGCGCTCGGCGTCGATCAAGCCGTAGGCCGGCCGGTCCCAGTCAAAGATTTCCTCCAGGCGCTTGAACATCCGCTCGTAGCCCCCTGCGTAAGTGGGCAGGAAAGCAACGGCCACTGCCTCCTGTGGCATCTCGTCCAAAAGATCGAAAATGTCTTTGCTGGTGTAAGCCTCCAGCCTGAACTCCTTCTTACGCTCCCGGAGCCGGGCAACGGTGGCCTGTTGGAAGCCCTCGAAGTTGTTCAGGTAGTGGGCCCAGTGCCTGGCCTTAAAGACGTTGTCCGCTTTCTCGTATTTCAGGGCCTCCAGGAGCACCATGACCGCCGCGGCTTTGGCTTCCATGTCGTGAAGGAAGGAATTAAGCCAGGAAAAGGCTTCCTCCCGCACCGTGAGGTTGAACTCCTGCCCGGCCAGGTAGGCCCCCAGGACCGAGGAGTAGAGGGAAATATCGTTCCCCCAAATCCTGGCCTTGGGAGCATACCGGGAGAGAATCTGCTCCACCGTGAAGGCCCCCGAACAGCCCACGTAAACCTTGCGGCCGTCGAAGGCATGGCCCTGGTTACCAAGCCAACGGCGGGTTTCGGCGTTTATCGAGCCTACGAAGCCCATAGCTATTTCTTCAATGCCGCTCCCGCCTTCTTCAGGGCGGTCTGGAGCAGCTTCAACCCTTCCGGGGCAAAGCTGATTTCGATTTCTCCCAGGCCGGCGGCGTCTGCCGCGGTGCCATCACCAATTGCCAGGCTCAGGTCCACCTGGCCGTCGTGGGCAGCCACGTGTAAGCGGGCCGGTTTCAGTTCGGGTTCCCTCACGCCCGGCCGGTTGATGGCCACCTTGCAGCGCATCTCGGCGGCGTATTTCTGGTCAGTCATCTCAAGCATCGTCTATCTCCTCTCTTGTATTTCTCGCAGCCATGCAGCATGGCGTTTGAGCTTGGTATTGAACTCCTCCACCACCAGCCCCAGTTCCTTCTGCAGCCAGGCAGCCACCACCCGGCGGTGGCAAAACTCTCCGGGAGCTTCCCAACATATGAGGATGAGGTTATCTCCACCCAGATCCCGAAGAACTTGGGCAGCATCCAACCGGTCCAGGACCTGGGCCTTATAAAGCCTGATGAATTGGGCGTTGTCCGTCATTTTCACCAGGTTCCAGGGCGGGGCCAGGGGTTTGTATCTCTTCCCCTGCCAGCCCCTAGGAATGCCCTGGGAGATGGCCACGGCCTGGGGCAGGTGCCCGGCGACCTTGAAGTTACTGGTGAAAATCATCTCGGTTTCCTTAAAACGGCACATCGTCTGCGGCGCTATCCGCCCGCTTGTTATCCAGCATCACCATGGAATCCAGGCGGATATCCGCGGAGGTCCGGCTCACCCCGGAGTTATCCTCCCACTTCCGGTAAACCAGCTTGCCTTCCAGGTAGACGCGGCTGCCCTTGTGCAGATACTGGCTGCAAATCTCGGCCAGCTTCCCCCAGGCCACGATCCGATGCCACTGGGTCTCTTCCCGGCGCTGCCCCGAGGTCTTGTCGGTGAACTTTTCGGTGGTGGCCAGGCTGAAGTTGGCCACCGGCTTGCCGTTGGCGGTGTACCGGACCTCGGGGTCTCCTCCCAGGTGCCCGATCAACATCACTCGATTCAACATCTCTCCTCCATCATGTCAGCCAGCGCACCCTGGGCGTGGCCTCGTAGGATAATCCCAGGACCATGAACCGCAGGGCGGCCAGGGCGTAGTTATAGACGGGCACCGGTTTGTCCCGGTAAGGCTTGTCCGGGTTGAACTCCGGCAAGTGCGCCCGTTGAAACTCCTTGATCAATTCCCGGCACTGGCCGGATAGCACCAGGCCACCGGGTCTTTTGCACTTGGCATTTTCCAATCTTTCGGCGATCAGGTTGGCCCCGGCGTTCTCTTCGTCGGTGACCGCAACCGCCCACAGGCGCTCCTTCTTCAGCCGGTCGATGAACCGGGGTTCCGACGGATCGCAGAAGAACTTCCTTATTTCGAATTCTTTGGCCAGATCCTGGGCCACCCGGATCATCTCCGGGAGATAGACCCCGCGCTTGTAAAACTCCTGGAGCAGGACCAGGTTGTCCTTGGGAGCAGGCTCATAGCGGCCCACCAGGATGACCGATGGCCTTCCCAACCCCCACTGGACCCCGGCATAATTTTTCGGCTCGCTGCTCATAGCTTCCTCAGGCTCAGGTAGTAGTCCAGGTTACACAGCACCCAGCGGCCGGACTGGTCCTTCTTGGCCGGAATTCTTCCCGCCTTGAGCAGCCGCAAGGTGGTCTGCGGGTGTAGCTCCAGGAAGGCGGCGATGCCCTTGATGCCCCGGAAAAACTCCACCTTCAGGGGATAGCCGGCGAGGGCCTCGGCTTCCTTGACGGCTACGGGATCGATAAAGCTTTCTTCTTCCATTTCAAATCCTTCCCCAGGTTTGCTTGAGGTATTCCGCCAGGAGCAACCCGGCGGCGATGCCGTCATCCTTCTGACGACTCAATGGGGCATGCGGCCACAGTCTCCGGGCCATGCCCAGCACCAGCCGTTTCTTGGCCTGGGCCAGTTGGGCCTTGGTCATGGCCTGGCCCAGGTGCCCGCCGATCTCCAGGTGGAAGTGAGACTGCCAGGTTCGGGGATGCACGATCTTGACCTGTGGAATCTCCCAAGCCAGGCACAGGCCCTGCCAGACCCCGAAATTCTCCACCAGGGTGGCCAGCCGGAAGGCGTGTTGCCTGGTGGTGTCCTGGCGCACCTGGATGCGCTCGATGGCCGCAGACTTGATCAGCTCCCGGTGCGGCAGGATGTCCTTCCAGGCTGGCCAGGATCCGCAGGCCACTACCCCGCCCCGGCCATCAAGGATGCCCCAACCGCCGTTCATGCCGGGATCGATGCCCAGGTAGCAATCTCTCATTGCCCCGGTCCCTTCCTGGACTGCCGGTCCAACCCCTGGGTCCGAAGCAGCAGCCTGATCCTGCTTAAAAATTCCTGGAACCAGTCCCAGGCGCCCACGAGCAGCAGAAACGAAAGTCCCGCGGCGATGACGCCCCAGCCCGCGGCGAAGGCCAGCTTAAAGCTCTCCAGCATTTGGTGCCTCCTCCACATGGCGGGATTTCTTCCCTTCGGTGTCACACATGAAAGTGTCTCTCCGGGAGCAGGCCACGCCGCCCAGGTAGTAACGGCAGACCGGCTCGCCGGGTGGCTCAAACAACCCCGGTTCCCTGGGTGTCCAGTTCGGGCATTCCACCACCTGCCCACCCCCCAATGGTAGAGTTCCACCATGGCTTCCTTGAGAGTGGCTCATATATATAGCCCTATATATAGGGAGGCCTGAGCCACCCCTAAATAGTTGATTTTTCTCGGCTCATTTGGCCGTGAGCCAGAAAACCCGTGAGCCACCAGGAATCTTTTGATATATTCGATAGTTGCGTGGCTCATTTGACCGTGAGCCAATTTTTGGCTCATGAGCCAATGAGCAACTTTCGGGTTTGGTTCATCTGTCAGTGAGCCGGATTTTCCGGTAAATACCGTTTTGCATTGTGATATTGCATAGTTCACCTGGCTCACGAGGCCATGAGCCAGCTTTCCATTCCTGAGCCACTGTTCCGTTTTCATTGTTTAATCAAGACCTTCCCGCCTTTGAGCACGATCCAGGTGTTCATGGCGTTTTCTACGCCCCGGCGAGCCGTGGACAGGCTGCACCCGGCGCGTTTGCTGATCTCTTCGCTTAAGGCCCGCTGGCTCTTGGCCTCGCCGCCCATCTCCTCCAGGGTGGCCACCACCAGGGTATGGGGCACCAGGACGTCCTCTTGGGTGGGCCAATGGATGAAGTTCTGGTTCCGGTCCAGCAGGATGGCCGGGCGGTCCGGGCCGTTCCTGATCTTGTCGAACCGCATGAGCCGGAGAATTTGCTTATCCATCCCTTTCTTGTTGAGCAGAGCGATCATGGTGTCGGCCCAATCCCTGATGCTGGAAGCGCCCCGGTATTGCCAGATATCCCTGGTGCCGTCCTGGGGTTTTCCATGGTGGTGCACCACGATCCAGGCGCAGCCGGTCAGCCGGGATAGATGTGTGAGATTGTCCAGAAGCCCCCGCATGGCCACGTTGTCGTTTTCGTTGGTGCGGTGGTAAGAACTGAGAGGATCGAGAATCGCCACTTCCGCCCGGCTGTTTTCCAGGATGTTTTTCAGGTCCTGGAGGCTCTTGCGGTTCGCCAGGTCGATCCGGAAGGCCGGGTCCACCAGCATGACATTGGGAGCGCCCTGGACTTCCAGGCCGACGAGGATGCGGCGCAGCCGGAATTGCACCGAGTGCAGGGGATTTTCGGACTGCACCATCAATATCCGGCGGGGCCGGGGAACCTCCAGGCCCCACAACTCGATGCCGTGGCTGAGCCGCACCGCCATTTCCAGGGTCAGGAGCGACTTTCCCACCCCGCTTTCCCCGGTGACGATCATGCCGGCGCCCTCGGGGAAAATCCCCTCGCCGATGATCTCCGGCGGTCTTTGCAGGGTCCGGGCGAGCAGTTGGGTGGCGGTCAGGACCGTGGGAGCATCATCCTTCTTGCCCTTGCGCGCTTCCGCCTTGGCAATGGACTGGAGGGTGCGGACCAGTTCCGCTTCCGAAAGCGGCGGATGGTTATTGGCGTTCCAGGCCCGCAGGATTTCCAAAGCTTCGTCCCCGGTTATCCCACGCCCCAGGAGCCGCCCTGCCAGCTTGGCGGCGGCATCGTTACGGCTGCCTTTGGGCAGGCCCTGCCAGAGTTCGGCCCAAGGCGAAGCAGAAGTAGAAGACGTTGGTTTCGCTTCCACATGCCGGGCCAGGACACCCCTGATAAAATTGAGAGTGGCACCCGGCAGTTCCGCCACTTCAATGTCCGCCGGCCCCACGTCAGGCAGCCAGCGGTACTTCTTGCCGTTGACGGTGCTGTCGGGAATGAGCACGTACTGACCCGGGCTGGTGCGGATTTCCAGTTTCATCCCGGAGCCGTTGGGCTTGACCGGTTCCAGCCCGTCAGGGCGACGGTACAGCCGGATGATCATGCCCCGCCAGGTCTGCCAGGCCACGGTGGGCGGGAGCTTGCCCTCCCGTTCCAGCTTCACCAGGAAACTGGCGGCCTCCTGGTCATCCGGATCCAGGGCCAGGTACCGGTCAAGCCTCAGGGCCAGGTTGCATCCCGGGTACTTTTCCATGGCCTCTTCCAGGGCCTCCAAGGAGGCGTGCGGCCAATCCTTGACGAAAGGCGGGCCTTTTTTGCCGGAGGCGATGGGAATGACCGGGGTCAGCATTTATCAGGCCCCACCGGTATCTTCTTCGGACGATCTGGGTGTGCTTCTTTCACGTTGCCGTTCCCCAAAAAAAAGGCCTCTGAGAGGCGGCCCGGCAAAGGCTCTCTCAGAGGCCACTTAACGTCCAACGGACATTTAAGCCTGATTTATTGGCTGCCGGGCCTTACCTCGATTGCTCTCTAACGGGTAAGGCGCGACAAATGGCGTCGCGGACGCGACAAAACGCGTCGCGAAGAAAAAAAAGTGAAAAATAAATGGGCTTCCGTCATGAGGCGGGAAGGCTCGTCAAGCCGGGGTAGACGCCCTGGGTCTGTTCGAGGCCGCGGCCGTTCCTACCTGACGAGCAGAAGGAGTAGATCATGGACCCCGCGTTTCTGGCGATGCTGGGGGTGGAGACCGTCATCGACTTGATCCGAGCCTGGAAGCGAAGCGGGCTGGGGAACCCACCGACGTGGAAATCCGGGCGCTTTGCATAAAGGACAAGCCGGAAGACCAAAATCTCTTAGCTTTTCTGTGGTTAAAGGGGTATATTTTGCATATGGTCCAATACCAGTACACCCCGTATTTTGAAAATGAAGTACTGCGTAAGAGGCCGTATCTTCAGAAGGAATGGTGCATTCAGGTTTTGGAGAATCCCATCAGAATGGAGCGGCAAGAAGGCAATCGATGGCGATTCTGGGGCCGAATTCAAGAGCTTGGAGGAAGAGTCTTGCGGGTTGTCACCCTGGAAGACAAGGTCACCATCCATAATGCGTTTCTTGATAGAGGGTTCAAAGAATGAAGATCAGCTACTATCCTGATACGGACTCCCTGTACATCGACCTATCCGAGCAGCCGAGTGCAGAGAGCCGTGAGATTTCTGAGGGTGTGGTGCTGGATTACGACTCCCAAGGGCGTTTGGTCGGCATCGACATCGACAATGCCAGCCTTAAGGTTGAGCTTAAAAAACTTACTCTGAGCAAACTCCCCGCCAGTGAAAAGATAATCGCTGCTTGATTTTGCGACCAGCCATTGGAGGTACAGTGCTTTCCTGGGCTGCTTTTTATAAGCTCCGGCAAAGCTTTTGTACCAGACCAGCTTAATCACCTTCCAGGTCCTTCATCAAATCATCCACCGTCCCTTTTTTGGCCAGACCTTTTATAGAAGCACGCCTGGTTTCGCGGGAATCCTTTAAAATCTTGAGCCTTGGGGGGAGCTCATTCATCATATGTCTCTGCCTGTAGGTTTTTGTCGGGCAAGGTGCTGCCAATGATCCAGCTCACCGGAGGGTGGGGTTTATAGGTGGGGAACAATCCCAAGGACAGGGAATTTTGCAGGTGCCGCCAAAGGTTTTCGTCGTTTTCCTTGATATGGTCCAAGGCGCGGCCGATGGCCTTGGAAATGGTCTTCCTGGCCTTCTCGCCCGGATCGGCTAGCTTCCGGGGGCGACCGCCGAGACCATAGGCGGCGGTAAGTTCATTGGTCAGTGACTCCATCTCCTCTTCGAGACGCTCCGCCCTTTCGAAGTCGTTGAACTCCCGGGCTTCTTTCAATTCTTCGGCAAGATCGGCGAGCCGTTGCCTATATGCTTTCCTGGCCCGGTCATCCAATAACGGCCCTGCATCGCCGAGGGAAGTGATACTGAGGCCTTCGTCCAGGAATTGCCGCTCCATCGTCCCGGCAATATCGCCCCGGCCTGAAGCACTTCCTTCGACTTCAGCAAGTAACCTCTGGGCATGAAATTCTTTCCCCTGATGAGCTAGCAAGAAGGCGATATATTGGAGGCCCTTGCTGTCTTTGAGCCGGAAGGTGCGGCCCTCGAAGGAAATGGTCCAGAACTGGCCGGTCTTCTGAAAGACGTTGCCGGCAAACGCTTGACGGTTTGTTTTTCCCTCGATCATTCTGGTCAGGGTTTCGAGATCAAGGGCCAGCCGGTCTTTTTGAATCCTAAGCAGGCGATTGAGGGAAACCAGGGTGGCATTCGGCAAGATCCCGTTGGACGGTTGGCCGGGGGCGAAAATCAAAGCAGAGCCACTCTCTCGGAGGTCCCGGTTATGGCCGAATATCTCTCCGGCATCCGTCCAGCTAAGCCCTCGTGTGAAAAAGACCTCAGTCGAGTTGCCTGCCAGTCCGGCCCTGCCCAGGAACCAGAGACGCCGGCGAACCAGTTCCTGGGGAGTTTGATCGAGGCCCAGCAGATTGGAAATGCGCCTGGCCAGCTGGTTCGGGTCCACCCGCCAGCGCCTGAGTCGGTTCGGGTCAACTCGTACCAGGCCGATATCATCCCGCTGGTTGCAGATGATGAAAGGAGCCGTGGATAGAGGCGCGTCTGCCAGGGGAAACTCCACCGGCATGAAGCAGCCTTCTTCACAGCCGTCGCATACCACCTGGCGGGCCGGCGTGGCAGGGGAGAGCAGCCGCTGCCGGACGAAGAAATCCAGCACTCCTTCCGGCCACCGGGATACCTCGTCGGCGGTAAAGGCGTTCGCTCCATCTGCCACCATCTCCGTGCGAAGCAGGATGTGGCCCAGGAGATCGTTTAATGTCATTGCAGTCTGAATTCCTGGTCCACAACCTCAACCGGCTCCAGGCCGGAGTCGACCAGCATCTTCCTGATCATAAGGTCTCGCCCGTCTTGCTTGAGGGAACAGGAGTTCGGATAGGAAATTTGGAAGGTCCGGGTGGCCCGCCGCCGGTTGCCGTTGTGATTGAATACCACCTGGATGGCCGCCTGGGTGACATTGATCAAAGAGAGGGGAATCTTGTGGCATTGATGGCACTCCGGGACCCCATCGATGTGGACTACATCCTCCATGAGATCGTAAATCGCCTCATGGTCAAAAGAGGGGTCTGCTTCAAGGGTTATCCTCTTCATGGACCCTCCCAAAGTGGAAAGCCGGAGCTTCTTGACGACCACGTCATTTATGCCTGAGACGGGGTCGTAAATGAAAGCGAATTCCCGCCTCTTCAAACCGTTCAGGTCATAGACCCGTTTATCTTTCTCTTCCGGCTGGATTTCGGTCTTGAGAATGACCCGGGAGAAGATTACCTGGAGGTCGCGAACGGTTTTGATACTCCCATGGAAAAAAATGTCCAAGGTGCCCTCGCCCTGAGAATAGACAACGATGATCTCAAAGGCCGGTTTATGCGAGCGGCGTTCCAGAGCGCCCCTGTTCCATTCGATGCTGGTCCTGGCATAGTCTTCAGGGTAAGCGAAAAAATAGTCCAGACCATTTCGATGGTAATAATCGACGGCACAGGCATGACCTCTCCCTTCAGTCTTACGAAAGTAATAGCTGAAGGCTTCTCCAAGCTCTCGAAGGCTGGTCTCGTCGCTGTTTGCAGGCACTTTCGGCAGATCCTTACGTCTGCGCCAATAACGAGTGGGAAGGTTATCAGCATTCACGAAAAGGAGGGCCATCTCGAAAAATGGTTCCCTCTCGAAGAAGGTCCAAAAGGACTTATCGTAAAATCCGTCCATCTCGGCAAAGATGGGCTCCAGGTCCTCACCTTCCACCAGGGCAGCATCAATAATTGCCTTGACGCCGTTCTCACTGGCCAAGGCATCGATGTTGCGAAAATCGCTCTCCATCAGCCTGCGGGTTTCGCTGGGAAGGTGGTCCCACGCATTGTAAATCGGACCGATATTGGTCTCGGAGAGACCGGTAAAATCAAGTTCCGCCAGGATTCCTTTTTCCTGGCAGTAGCGGGCAAGCAGGGCATTCGGCGCCTGCCGCAAAAAGTTTTTGGGGGAGTAATGCCGGGCCATTTAACATCCTTTCTCCTTGTCTCAAATTTAGGCCAATCTGTAAAAAGATCGACCCCAGACCATCCAATCCTTCGGGTTTAGCCTAAGATAATTACTCATCGTCTGTATAGTATATATTAGCCATATCCGTTGAGTCAATACTCAAAATTATACCGATTAATTAATAAGTTAACCTTCAGAAAGTCGTTTACAGGGAATTCACGCAGGGGGGCCATCATCGCCGGAGCATCGGGTGGTTATGGAGCCGGGGTCTGAAATTGCCCTGGTGGGGAGTCTGCAAGCCAGCCTGACATAATGCCAGGTAAAACCATTCAAATGTGCGGTTTGACCAAACGATCCGATAAGAGCTTTAAAGCCTTAGGATGAAGGAGTGGAATGATGCGGCTTTGGGCCGAGTTATACTTGAATATAATTCCTCGCCGGAGAATTATACTTTTTGGCCCAAAAGCATAATTTGGCTAGCCCAGCGCTGCCAATCCCTTCCGATCAATGAGATCGAGAAGCCGCTGCGCCGGGCCACTCGGTCTTTTCTCCCCCCGCTCCCACTGCTGCACCGTGGTCTTGCCGATACCCAGGATCGCCGCAAACACGGCCTGGCTGACATGGTTCGCCTGGCGGATACGCCGAATATCCTCAGGTCGAAAGGCTCGCTTGGGAGGCAGGGAGAGCGCCTTGATCTTGCGCATGGTTATTTCGTCCATGGCCCCGGCCTTGAACAGGTCTTGGGCCATTTCATTGGCAATATCTAAAATCTCACTCATGGTGTTTTACCTCCAAAATGAAGCCTTCCTTTAAAAGCAAGTCCACTTGGGCATCCGTTGCCGAAATAAAAGCCTCAGCAACCAGGCTCAGGGCTTCTTTTTCCTTGGCCGAAATATTCCCCCTGACATTTTTGGCGAAGGCATAAAGAAAAACAATCCGGTCCGAATTCGGCTTTTTATAACCTATAAGGACCCGGTAGCCGCTTCGTTTTCCCCCGCCTTCTCTGGCCAGTCGCTTTTTAAATAAACAACCGCCAAGATCGGCTTCTACCTGCCCAGCGATAACCTCGGCCGCCGCCTGAAACAAGGCAGAATCCGAAACGTCCTCTGTACGCGTCCAGCGGGCGAACCATTTGTTTTTAAATACTCTCATTCATTAACCAATGTAACACATAGTGATATACTTTGCAAATTCTTTCCATAAAATCGTTTATCGTCCAGCTTTGGTTGATGATCAGCAGTATATCGTGTTTCTTTTCAATAGTGCCTCACGCTAGGGCACTAAGAAAGTGGCCCTTTAACAAAAAAGGTTCCCAATTTAAAGAACTGGGAACCGATTTCAGGGCTACTCTGGGGCTATACTTTTTGGCCTATTTATAATTTTTTTCCTCAATAAATTTAATATATTCTTTGGCGGAGGGGGTGGGATTCGAATCATTGGCTGCCCTGATTGGTGACTTGCGAGTCCTCAATAGGGGACAGTTTGGGGACACATTTTTTGACCGTTTCACAAAATAATTAGTAGTAAAATCTGGAAGTTATTGGCGGAAGTGCATGGGAATCGAACCCACCTGCCCCCTTATTCAGAAGGCACACCGGATTTGAAGTCCGGGGGCCCCACCAGTGAGCCTGGCACTTCCGCACTATTAAATGTAGATTATGGCGCCTGACCTGTCAACCGGAGCCGGTGTTTTGCTCCGAAGATTGACCTGCTGCCGCCTGCAGCGTGCAGGCTGGCGATCTGTTCTCGCCGGGTGCAGTCAATCGGCGGCACAGACCTTTCCAGTCTGTGCAGACGCAGGCTGAAGCCTGCGCCTGCAGGAAAGCGGATCATTGGCCGCACCTGGGGTTAGAATCCGTCGAATTCTCTCCCTTCCAGAGGAATGACCTGTTCCGGGGCGGCGCCACCCGAAGCTGGTCGGCCGAACGGAGAGACTTTGGCTTTGCCGGCCTGGCTGGTATGTTGCTTTTGGAGGGAGAGTCCTGTCAGGGGAACTGAAGCCGATCCCTGAGTCTCACCGCTTACAGTAAGGGCGCCATGTTGGCCTGCCACCAGGAACACCAGGCTGTCAACCACCGTTCTCACCCCCTGCGACTGGACGGTGAGTTCCAAGGAAGCGACGGCACTTTCCTGGGCGCTGGCAGCAACTGCCTGGGTCACCCCGCTCATCTCATCCGCCGCCTTACCAATCTCGTCAGCCCCCTGGGAATGCTCGCCGGAGGCGGCGGTAATTTCGGCTACCAGCTCTTTGGCCCTGGTAATGGCGGCATATACCCGGGTGAAGGCTTCCGCAACTCGTTCAGCAATAGACGAACCATCCTTCACCTCGGTGACGGTGCCTTCAATCAGGGCGGCCGTTCTTTTGGCGGCGTCCGCCGCACGGAGGGGCAGATTTCTCACACCAGTACAGATGATGGTCGCCTACTCGATATTCTGCATTATTGCCCTCTCCCCTTTGGAGGAGGGTTGGGGGAAGGGGGCACTTGGACTTTTGCGAGTTCATCAAACTCGTTGGAGCACCTTTCAATCAGCCAGGGTTGTGCTAAGGGCCTGGCGCAGAGGCGGCGCCTCCTCCGGGAACAGCAGGAGCTCGAGATAGGCGGCGCTGAAGCGGAGCAGGGGCAGGTCATCGGCGGCCAGGGACTGCGCCTCTTCCGGGGTCAGGCCGTGGACCGGCAAAAAGGCCGACTCGAACACAAAGGTGCGGAACGCATCAAGGTCGTAGGCCACCATGTAAAACTGGGAGACCATCCGGTCATCCGGCAGGGCGCGGCCCGGCTGTGCCTGTGTCAGGAGCAGATGCAGCCAGGCCCGCCGGGGCCGGTCAAATTCAGGAAAACCCTGGTCGGCCTGCCAACTCGCCACAGTCCACTCCTTGTCCTCATGGAACCCGAGGCAATAGTCCAGGCGACGCAGGAATAACCGGTCCCTCATCCCTTCGGGGCCAAGTTCGCTCCCCTGGGTGACGGGAAACAGGCGGCAGGCTGCGGGCCGGTCGCTATACACCGTACAGCCGGCCTCCCCCAGGAAGGGGCAATCGCCGGTGCGGGCCGGCTTCATCAGAACCAGCGGCAGCCCGGAATAGCCTTCCATTTCCCGGCGGGTATGGCGTCTCAGGAACTCGCCCGTGGTAAGGCCGAGACTGCGGCTGAGGCGCAGGATATCGTAAGGGCTGAGAATAATTGTGGCTTCCCGGCAGCAGCGGTTGAAGCAGGCCAGACCGGCATGGCAATGAAAGCGAAAAGAGCTTTCAGGTGAAACCGCCGTCCTGGTTTCGGTGTCGCTCGAGTCCTGCCATAAAGGCAGCTTGTCGTTTTCCGGCTTTTCCATAGCGTATTCTTCCTTCCTCAGGCAGGGAAGCAATTCCTGAGACAACCGGCCCGGTGGGGATTCCTCCAGGCTCAGCCTGTTCTTGTTTTCCTCCGCCTGCCTATATTTTTACATAATTTTGCCAAGAACGCTGAAAAATTGATAAAAAGGAAGAGGGCGATGGTGACGGGAGTTTGAGAGAGCGGGGGCCAGGGGCCAGGGGCTCCCTGCCCTCCCCCGTCAAGCCGTCTGCCAAGAGGCACAAATGCGGATTCTGGTGGTGGAAGACGAGAGCAAGGTCGCCAGCTTCATCAAAAAGGGGCTGGAAGAGGAAGGGTACGCCGTGGACCTCGCCGCCGACGGTCGCCAGGGGTTAATGTTGGCGCTGGATGGCGTCCATGACCTCGTGGTCCTGGATATCAATCTGCCCAGGTTGGATGGCCTGGGGGTTTTAAAGGAACTCCGGCAGGCCCGGGTGAGGACCCCGGTGCTGCTTCTCACCGTGCGGGCCACCATCGAGGATAAGGTTCTGGGTCTGGACACCGGCGCGGATGATTATCTGACCAAGCCCTTTTCCTTCCAGGAACTCCTGGCCCGGGTCCGGGCCTTGCTGCGGCGCCGGGCGGAGGCGGAGCCGGTCCTGTTGCGGGTGGCCGATCTGACCCTGGACCCGGCCCGGCGTCTGGTGCACCGGGGGGAGGATAAAATAGAACTCACCACCAAGGAGTTTGCCCTGCTCGACTATTTTATGCGGAATCCCGGCCGGGTGCTGACCCGGACCATGATCGCCGAGCATGTCTGGGACTATGATTTTGACACCATGACAAACATTATCGATGTGTACGTAAATCATTTGCGGAAAAAAATTGACGCCGGCCGGCATCCCAAGCTGCTCCACACCATCCGGGGAGTCGGGTACGTGATGAAGGCTTGAAAAGCAATATTCCCATTACGGAGTCAAGGGAATAATCGGAAAAGCTGCTGATGCAGATGAGATCCATCGGGGCCAGGCTTACTTTCTGGTACACCGGCATCCTCTGTGTAACTCTGCTGATGCTGGGGATCCTGGAGTATGGCCTGTTAACCTACAGCCTGTCCCGGGACATTGATGCGGCCCTGCATGGCGTGGCCCAAGCCATTGCCGACCAGGCCCGGAAAAGCGGCCGCACCCCCATTCCCCCGGATCTGGATGAACTTTTTCGCCGTTTTTTTGGCTTTTCCCCGGCCACCCCTTACTTTGAGATGCTCACTCCCTGGGGCCATCCCGGCTCTGTTCCCCCATCCCCTCCGCCGTTGGGGATCAGCCCCCAGGCCCTGAAGAATGCCCTGCACGGCCTGTCCACCTTTGAGACCTTGAAGGACAGCGAGCCCTATCCTGTCCGGATGCTCATCATGCCGGTTATGATTGACGGGCAGGTGACCAATGTGGTGCAGGTGGGGATTTCCCTGGAAAACATGTATAACACCCTGCGCCGTTTTGTGCTGATCATGGCCGCGCTCTTTCCTCTGGGTCTGATCCTGGCCGGCGGAGGCGGCTGGCTCCTGGCCCGCCGGGCTTTGCGTCCCGTAGATCACATGACCAGGGCGGCCCAGAGAATAAGCGGCGAACACCTGACCGAGCGCCTGCACGAAACCGGCACCGGGGACGAGTTGGACCGGCTGGCCCGGACCCTGAACGAGATGCTCACCCGTCTGGACGAGTCCTTCCGCCAGGTTCGCCAGTTCAGCGCCGACGCCTCCCACGAACTGCAAACTCCGCTCACCATCCTGAAAGGCGAAATCGAAGTAGCCCTGCGCGCCTCAAGATCCCCGGAGGAGTATCAACAGGTCCTGAAAAGTTCCCTGGAAGAAATCGAACGAATCAGCCGCCTGGTGGAGGGCCTCCTGCTCCTGGCCCGGGCTGACAGCGGGGTCCTGCGCATGGACCATAAGCCGGTGGCGTTGGACGAGCTCGTTGCCGAAGTCGCCGCCCAGATGCAAAACATGGCGAAGGGCCAAGGCCTCAGCCTGCATTTGGGAAACCTTGCACCGATCACCATCAACGGGGACCGGGAGCAGTTGCAGAGGCTGCTCATCAATCTGATCGACAACGCCATCAAATACACCCCCGCAGGCGGCAGCGTCAGCCTGGCCCTCAGCAAAGAAGGCGACCAAGCCACAGTTTCCGTCGCGGACACGGGGATCGGCCTGTCCCCGGACGAACAGACCCACATCTTCACCCGGTTCTACCGGGTGGCAGCCGCCCGGTCCCAAAGCGGCGGCGGTGTTGGCCTGGGGCTGTGCATCGCCCAATCCATCGCCCAGGCCCACGGGGGTAAAATCGAAGTGCGAAGCCAACCAGGCCGGGGCAGTACCTTTACGGTGGTGTTGCCTCTGGTGGGTTGATTGGTCCTTGAGGTTGCGAAGCAGAGCTGCACCATGAGCAGGTCCCCGGCCGGGAGCTGGGAGCCGGCTGGACCATGGAAGATATCATGGAGAGCCTCCAGGCTTTAGCCTGCGCCGGCACAGGTGTGGACACCTGCTCCTTACGGCTTCGGCTCCTGGTAGTTGTTGTACTGCCTTATCAACTCGAGATAGCGCAGGGGGTCAAAGTCCACGTAACGATACTGCTGGAAGACCTTGCCGCCGGAAAGATAACTGTGCACCAGACGCTTCTGGAAATCCACGAAGCCCAGGTGCGGCTGGGCCAGGTTCTGGCTCATAAAGTCCGGAGTCCGGCCGTCGGGGAGGGTCTCGGGGATGGGGTCGTTGACGAACTCATTGGCATGATACAGGCCAAACAGGTGCCCCATCTCGTGGATGATGAGATTGGCAAGTTTGTTCGGGTTGTAGCGGGCCTCTTTGGAGCGGTTACTGAGAATATCCTTCTGAATGTGCTTAAAATCCATGTGGATGACGGAAAGATTCAAGTGGGCGAAGGCGTATTTGTCCTGGCAGACCCGCAGGAATCGCTTGCGGAACGGCGGTTCCACCTGAAAGGCCTGAAAGGTGCGGTCCAGCCATTCATCATGGGTCAGCGCCTCCAGGCGCAGATGTTTGCCGGGGACCAATTTGCCGGCCGCAGCCTTCCCCGGCACCAGCTCCAGGAGAACCCCCATGTTGGCGTAGAAGGCCTGGACCAGGGGCCACGCCTGGGGAAAGAGGACCTCAAAGGAGCTCAGATCGGGGGCCGGCGAGGCATAGATCTCCAGGACCACCCGCTTGGGAGCAAGGTCAACGGGGCCCAGATCCTTCAAAGAGAACAAGGCCGCCTCTTGGGCCGCAGGGAGCGTTTCGGCGGATTTGGCCCGGGTCCCGAAAAACGAAAGGGCCAAAAACAGGAGGCCCAGGCACGGCCAAAGAAAAGTTTTTTTCCGCATCTCTTGGTTTTTTTCAAAATTCAAGTAAAATAAAAAATTTGAAGAAAGGAGTACGTGTCATCATGGCCTACGTTTGTGATATTTGCGGCAAGCGACCCTTGGTGGGCAACAATGTCAGCCACGCCAACAATCATACCAAGCGGCGCTGGAAGCCCAATCTGCGCCGGGTCCGGGCTATGAAGCAGGGCACCGTCCAGTACATCCGGGTCTGCACCCGCTGCCTGCGCTCCGGCCACGTGGTAAAACCGGCATAGCAAGCGGTCAGCCGAATGCAGGGTGGGAAGTCCCGCCCTGCACTGCCCCTCACGTCTTTACCCGCCTGACGGAAATCACTTCTTTCAGCCTTTTCAGGGCCGCAAAAACCCGGTCCAGGTGCTGCTGGTCGGACACCTGCACGGTGAAGTTGGCGATGCCCCGGTTCTCATCGGTGGTCGTCACCGAGGCCTTGGTGACGTTGACGTCCGCAGTTTTCAGGGCGCTGGTGATATCCGCCAGGAGTCCCGGCTTGTCCACGGTGACTACCTGGATGTTGGCCGCATAGAGGTCCTGGGGATGACCGTCCCATTCTGCCGGAAATTGCCGGAAGCCCTCGGTGCGGGCCAGATAGGGGCAGTCGCTGCGGTGGATGGTGACGCCCTTGCCCCGGGTGATATACCCCACAATCTGGTCTCCCGGGATGGGCTGACAGCAGCTGGCCAACCGGACCAGCAGGTCCTGCATCCCTTTGATCCGGATGGGGCCGGCCTCTTTGGGGGGGCGCACCTCTGCCTCAAGGGGGGTGGTGTCTTCTTCAGAGGCGGGAAAAAGGATCTTCATGATGCGCCCGCTCACCTGACCCGGGGAGAGCTTGCCGTGCCCGACGGCCTCAAGGAGGTCGTCCACCCGGTGCAGGGAGAGGTCCCCCGCCACCTTTTTCAGCTCGTCCCCGTCCTTCATGAGCTTGGACAGGCTGGTGCCGCTCTTCCTGAGTTCCCGCTCCAGGAGTTCTTTTCCCAGGCTGATGCTCTGCTCCCGCTCCACCGCCTTGAGCCACTGACGGATTTTGTGCCGGGCCTTGGAGGTCTTGACGAACTGAAGCCAATCCCGGTTGGGATGTTGGTTGGCACTGGTAATGATTTCTACGGTGTCGCCGTTCTGGAGTTCATGGCGCAACGGCACCATGCGGCCGTTGACCTTGGCCCCGGTGCAGGTGTTGCCCACCTCCGAGTGAATGGCATAGGCAAAATCCACCGGCGTGGCGCCCCGGGGCAGTTCCTTGACTTCGCCCTGGGGGGTAAAAACATAGACCTCATCGGGAAACAGCTCCAGGCGCATGCCTTCCAGAAGCTCTTCCGGGGTTTTCAATTCCTTTTGCAGGTCCACTAACTGCCTGAGCCACGCGAAGCGCTCGGCGTCTTTGACCTTGGAGGATCCTTTTTCTTTGTAGCTCCAGTGTGCGGCAATGCCATCCTCGGCGATCTGGTGCATCTCCAGAGTGCGGATCTGCACTTCCATGCGCTCGCCGTAAGGACCGATGACCGTGGTATGAATGGACTGGTAAAAATTGGCCTTGGGCATGCCGATGTAGTCCTTCAGGCGCCCGGGAACCGGCCGGAACAGGTTGTTCACCACCCCCAGGGCCTCATAACACTCGGTCACGGTGTTTAAAATAATGCGGAAGGCCAGGATGTCGTGGAGTTCTTCCAGGGAAATCTGCTGGGCCTGGAGCTTGCGATAGATGCTGTAAATATGCTTCAGGCGGCCGCTCACTTCCCCTTGCAGGCCGTGTTCCGCCAACTTTTTTCTGAGCAGTTCGCAAATCTCTTCGACGTATTTTTCCCGCTCCCCTTTTTTGAGGATCAGGCCCTCCTGGATCTGTTTGTAGGCCTCGGGTTCCAGGTAGAAAAAGGACAGATCCTCGAGCTCGGCCTTGATCCTGAACATCCCCAGGCGCCCGGCCAGGGGTGCGTAAATGTCCATGGTTTCCTGGGCGATGCGCCTCTGCTTGGCGGGTTCCATAAAGCCCAGGGTGCGCATGTTGTGGACCCGGTCGGCCAGCTTGACCAGGAGCACCCGAATGTCCTGGGACATGGACAGGACCATCTTGCGGATATATTCCGCCTGCTGGGTGGCCTTGTTGCCGAAGGTCAACTGGCCGATTTTGGTGACGCCGTTGACAATATCCGTGACTTCTTCCCCGAAATATTCATCCAGGTCATCGAGACTGGCGACGGTGTCTTCCACCGTGTCGTGGAGGAGGCCGCAGGAAACCGTGATGGGCCCCAGACCCATCTGGGCCAGGAGGTAGGCCACTTCCAGGGGGTGGGAGAGATACGGTTCGCCGGACAGACGTATCTGGCCTTCGTGGGCCTTGGCGGAAAAAACGTAGGCTTTCTGGATCACACTGGTATCCGCCTCAGGGTGGTGCTTGAGAACCTCTCCTTCAATATCCTGGAGGCGGATGATTCTGCTAGTCATGGAGTTCCTGGTGTATGAGGTCCTTAATGTAAGGGAAAAGCCGGTCCAGGTCGATCAGGGATACCTCGGCGGAGCGCCGCTGGCGCACCTCGGCCTGCCCCTTGGCCAGAGTCTTGGGCCCGACTACCACCCGGATGGGCAAACCCAGGAGGTCCATATCCTTGAACTTGACGCCCGGCCGTTCGTCCCGGTCGTCCAGGAGGACTTCCACCCCCCTGTCCGCAAATTCGTCATGGAGGCGGTTCGCCGTTTCCCAAGTGGTCTGGTCGTTGACGTTGATGGGGACGAGCCCCACCTGAAAGGGGGCCAGGGCCATGGGCCAGATGATGCCGTCGGCGTCGTGGCTCTGCTCGATGCTGGCGGCCACAATGCGGCTGACACCGATGCCGTAACACCCCATAAAGATATACCGCTCTTCCCCTTCGGCATCGAGGAACTTGGCGTTCAAGGCCTTGGAGTATTTGAAGCCGAGCTTGAAGACATGCCCGACTTCGATGCCCTTCAGCATGGTCAATCTGGCGCCGCAGCGGGGACAAGGGTCCTGCTCCGTCACCTGGCGCAGATCCGCTATCCTGGTGAACTGCAGATCCCGCTGGGGATGCACTCCGGTGAGGTGATGGCCGTCCTTATTGGCGCCGGTGACCATGGCGGCCAGCGCGGCCACGGCCTGGTCGGCGTAAATGGGAATCTTTAAACCCAGAGGGCCGGCAAAGCCCACCTCGGCGCCGGTCAACTCCTTGACTTTGGCCGGACCGGCCAGAAGAAGCTCGGTGGCGCCCAGAAGGTTTTTCACTTTGACCTCGTTCACCTCGTGATCACCCCGGATAAGTACGGCCACCGGACCCTGGTCGGTTTCATAAATCAGGGTCTTGGTGATGTCCCGGGGCTGCACCTTGAGGAAGGCCGCCACCTCCTCCACGGTGCGCACTCCAGGGGTGGCCACCAGAGTGGGCGCGCCCGCCGGGGGCGATCCCGGCTTGCCTGCGGGAGCCGGGACTTCGGCCTTTTCCAGGTTGGCGGCATAGTCACAGGCGGCGCAGGAAACCAAGGTATCTTCTCCGGTTGCGGCCAGCACCATGAACTCATGAGAAAAGCTGCCGCCGATGGGCCCGCTGTCGGCCTCGACGGCCTTGAAGGTGAGGCCGCAGCGCCTGAAAATGCGGCTGTAGGCTTCGTACATGGCCGCATAGGTCCGCTCCGCGCCGGCTTCGTCGATATCGAAGCTGTAGGCGTCCTTCATGATAAATTCGCGCCCCCGGATGAGTCCGAAGCGGGGCCGGATTTCATCCCGGAATTTCACCTGGATCTGGTAGAGGTTCAAAGGAAGCTGCCGGTAGGAATGAACTTCCCGGCGCACCAAATCGGTGATGACCTCTTCGTGGGTGGGGCCGAAGCAGCAATCCCGGCCATGGCGGTCCTGGAAGCGGAGCAGTTCTTTGCCGTAAATCTGCCACCGGCCCGACTCCTGCCACAACTCGGCGGGCTGGACCGCGGGCAGCAACACCTCCTGGGCTCCCGCCCGGTTCATCTCCTGGCGCACGATATTTTCCACTTTGCGCAATACCCGCAAACCCAGGGGGAGGTAATCATAGATGCCGGAGGCCAGCTTCCTGATCATGCCGGCCCGAAAGAGCAGAATGTGAGAGGCGGCTTCGGCTTCCGCCGGGACTTCCTTCAACGTGGGAATGAGGAGGCGACTGTAGAGCATATTTTCTCCAACGTATTTATTTTACCATATAACCGGCCAATCGCCATGCTTTCTGAGGATCACCCGGAAGGTGAAATGATGGGAAGAAGGGCCTGGGAGCGTCGGTTGCCTGCTCTCCCCCACGCCCCTCCCACCCCTTTCAGGGGTTTGACCAAGGCCGCCGGAATCGGCTTCCGGCCTTTCCCATAATTTCCGCGGCGCTTCAGGGATTGGGAAAGGGGGAAAGGGGCCGCTGCGCCTTGGCCCTTTGCCCCTCTGTCCTTTCCTAACCGGGACCCAGGTGGATGAGGGTATATTCCAGCCAGACCCGGGGGTTAGAGGCGCTGGTTTTCAGCGCCAAGTCGGCCTGGTGCAGGAGATGCAGATGGGATTTCAAGGCCTTGAGAGAAAAGGTCTGAGCTTGTTTTCCCAGGTTTTTTAGCTGCCATGGAGCCACCTTCAGCTGCTTGGCCAGTTCGGCCGGGCTGGTATGGGGCGCGGTTTCTTTATACCGGATGAGGAGACGCAGTTGCCGGGCCAGCATGGAGAGAATCCGGGCCGGAGGCTCGCCCAGGTCCAGGAGATGGTCCAGGGCGGCCAGGCGGCGGGGCAGGGCGGCCTCCCCCAGGGCTTCCACCAGAGCGAAGATATTGTAGGTGCGGCTGTGGCTGGCAAGCTGGCTCACCTGCCGGGGGGTAATGGTAGGATCATCGCCGGCGAACAGGACCAGTTTTTTCAATTCCTGGTGGAGTTCGGACAGGTTGTCCCCCACCACCTCCACCAGGCGCTGGGCCGCGGCCGGTGCCAGGGTCTTCCCCAGGCGCTTGGCCTCCTGGGCCAGCCAGGGCAGAAGATCCCCCTCCCGAAGCCGGAGGAAGCCTAACGCGGCCTCGTTTTTCTGGAGGCGGCCGAACACAGGATGCTTTTCCACCTCCCTGGCCTTGAGGCTTGGGGCGGTAAGGACCACCAGGCTGCGGGGCGCAGGATGGTCAAGATAGGCAGTGACCGCGCTTAAGGCCTTGGCCGGATAGGTCTCGGCCCGGCGCAACACCAGGAGCTGGCCGGAGCCCCACAAGGTGGAGACGCGGGCCTCCGCGAAGAACTCCTCCAGGCTGACCTCGGCGGCCTCCCGCACCACCCGCAGGGCCTCCTCTCCGGATTCCTCGGCCAGCGCCGCCTCCAGGCGCCGTAAAGCCCGTTCCACCAGGAACTCTTCTTCGCCGAAGAAAAGGTAGACCGGCCGCAAGGTGTGGCGTTCTATATGGCGTTCCAGGATGGGGTGGGACATAGCGAACCTGATACCAAGGTGCACTCAATCGGCAATTTTCCATAGCCGCAGGCCTTGGCCTGCGGCTCTCCAGGCTGGAAAGCCTATGCCACCGTTTGACTGCGACTCGGTATGAGAAAGTTTTTCTGGGGAGCGGCGGTAAGGGCCACTGGCCCTTAGCTCCTCCACGATCCTTAAATTACCAGCAAAACCTTGTCCAGCATCTTCCGGGCCAGGGTCACCGCGCCGCGGCGCACGCCCATGTCCTTGAGGGCTTCCCCCTCCTGGTACGTCTGATCCACCGTGTAGTCTTCCTGGACGATCCCCTGGTCTTTCCAGATCACCTTGCCCGTACTGCGCCGTTTCAACTGGACCTCCACCCGGATGGTGACGCGGCGCACCACCGACCGGTTGATGTTGAAATAGGCCGTCGAGGAGTAGGCCACCGAATCAATCTTGCCTTCCAGGATCAGGTCGGCGTTTTCCGGCCGGGAGGTGACACGCAGGGCTTTGGAGTTCCCGAAGGTCTCGATGAAGCTGTTGGCGAAGAGAGACTCGAGGCCGATTTCGGTGGAGCGGTTGGCAAAGAGGGGAATAGCCAGGCTGGGGCGCGCCGCCGCAGTTTTCCCGGCCGGGGCATTACCGCTCCTTGCCACGGGGCGGTAGCCGCAGCCGGTCAGGACCACACAAAAAACACATGCCCATGCAAGCCAAGCCAGGTTTCGCAGCATCTTATTTTTTACCGGGACAGGTACACCGAGGTGCCGTTGAATGCATAATTTTCCCGGAAAGGCGACCCTGGGTCGCCCTCCGCAGGCTCTTGCCGTCAGGTAACAATATTGATCAGCCTCCCTCTGGCCAGCACCACCCGTTTGGGTTCCCCCTGCAACCATTTTTGCACCGCGGGATCAGCGAGGGCCAATTGCTTCAGTTGTTCCTCAGTGGCGCGCACGGGGACCTCGATCTTGCTGCGCACCTTGCCGTTCACCTGCACCACCAGGGTGAAGACCGACTCGGTCAGGGCCTCCGGCCGGGCTTGCGGCCAGGGTTCCAGTTGCAAAGAGGTCTCATATCCCAAAGCCTGCCAAAGCTCCTCCGCGAGGTGGGGCACCATGGGGTTCAACAGCTTCACCAGGGCCTCCAGGCCTTCCCGCCAGACCCGGAAGGTAAGTTCCTCTCTGGGCAAGGTCTCGAGGGTCTGATAAAAGCTGTTGACCAGTTCCATCACCGTGGCGATGGCAGTGTTGAAATGGAACCGCTCCTCGATGTCGTCAGTCACCTTCTGGATGGCTTGGTGCACTTTGCGCCGCAGGTCCAGGGCCTCAGGATTCAGGTCGACGCCGGTGCCCTGGTAGGCCGTGACCTTCCTGATATCGGGCAAAATGGTGTGGGTCAGGGTGAAAACCCGGTGCAGGAAGCGGTGCGCTCCGGCCACCCCCTGGTCGCTCCACTCCAAGTCCCGCTCCGGCGGGGCCGCGAACAGCAGAAAGAGGCGGGTGGTGTCGGTGCCGTAGGTCTCGATCAGGTCGTTGGGGTCCACCACGTTCCCTTTGGACTTGGACATCTTGGCCCCGTCCTTGACCACCATACCCTGGGTGAGCAGGCGGGCGAAGGGCTCAGCGATGTTCACATGCCCCAGGTCACGAAGCACCTTGGTGAAAAAGCGGGCGTAGAGGAGATGCAGCACCGCGTGCTCGATGCCGCCGATGTACTGGTCCACCGGCGCCCAGTAGTTCACCCGGGCCGGGTCCAGGATGCCGCCGGTGTAGTCCGGGCAGGCAAAGCGCAGGAAATACCAGGAGGACTCCACAAAGGTGTCCATGGTGTCCACTTCCCGGCGGGCCGGACCGCCGCAGGCCGGACAGGGCACCTTCCAGAAGGACGGAAGCTCCGACAGGGGGGAGGCCCCCACCTGTTTAATCTGCACGTCCAAGGGCAGGACCACCGGCAAATCCTTTTCGGGGACGGGCACCGCGCCGCAGGCCTCGCAGTAGATAATGGGGATGGGCGCCCCCCAATAGCGCTGCCGGGAAATGCCCCAATCCCGGAGGCGGAACTGAACCGCCGCCGCCCCAAGCTTATGCTCGGCCAGATAGGCGGTGATGGCTCCCTTGGCCGGGCCGCTTTCCCTGCCGCTGAATTCCCCGGAGTCCACCAGAATGCCGTCTTCCTCATAGGCCTGGGTGAGGGCTTCAGCGCTAAGCTTCTCCCCCGCCGGCTGGATCACCACCTTGATTTTTTGCCCGTATTTTTGAGCAAACTCAAAATCCCGCTGGTCGTGGGCCGGCACTGCCATGACCGCGCCGGTGCCGTAGCCCATAAGGACAAAATTGGCCACAAAAATGGGCATGTCCCAGCCGGTAACGGGGTTCACGCAAAAGCGGCCGGTAAACACCCCCTCCTTGGTGATTTCCTCCAGGGCTCCCCGGCTTTTGTCCACCGCGCTCCAATGCTCGACGAATTTGCGCACTGCTTCTTCCTGGGGGGTGCCCCGCGCCAGGGCCAGAGCCCGGGGGTGCTCCGCCGCCAGACTCATAAAGGTGGCCCCCCACAGGGTGTCAGGCCGGGTGGTGAACACGGTGATGGGCGCGTCCTCGCCCTTCACCGGAAAGTGGATGTGGGCGCCCGTGGACTTGCCGATCCAGTTGCGCTGCATGGTGAGGACCCGCTCCGGCCAATGGCTGAGATGGTCCAGGTCGGCGAGCAGTTCGTCGGCATAGGCGGTGATCTTGAAAAACCACTGGTCCAGTTCCTTTAAAATCACTTCGCTGTCGCAGCGCCAGCAGAGGCCGTCCTCCACCTGTTCGTTGGCCAGGACGGTCTGGCAACTGGGGCACCAGTTCACCGGCGCGGTTTTCTTGAAGGCCAGGCCGCGCTTGAACATCTCGATGAATACGAGCTGCTCCCAGCGGTAGTAGTCGGGATTGCAGGTGGCCAGCTCCCGCCGCCAGTCGTAGCTGTAGCCCAGAGCCTTGAGTTGGCCCCGCATGTAGTCGATATTGTCGTAAGTCCAGCGGGCCGGGTGGATGCCAGCCTTCTGCGCGGCGTTTTCGGCGGGCAGGCCGAAGGCGTCCCAGCCCATGGGGTGCAGCACGTTGAACCCCCGCATCCACTTGTAGCGGGCCACCACGTCGCCGATGGTGTAGTTGCGCACGTGGCCCATGTGGATGCGGCCCGAGGGGTAGGGGAACATTTCCAGGACGTAATATTTGGGGCGGCGTGGGTCCTCGGCGGCGTCAAAGAGGTGGGTTTCCTCCCAGATTTTTTGCCATTTGGCCTCCACCCGGCGGGGTTCATACCGTCTTGCCATGAAAAACTCCCGAACTGATCGTAAGATTGACCTTATAATGTATCAAAAAATATTTCCCGGTTGGGGAATTTTATCTCCCAAACATTATGCAGGCCGCGTCTTGCGCGCTGAAAGTTTGCAGATATGCAAAGCGTCATAAAGAAATGCACTCAGTTTCTTTGCCTCCTCAGCATTTCTGCGGTTGCATCTTTTTCACCGCAGGGCCCCGGAGAGTGCAGAGAGCCTGAATTTTACTTAAGTCGCCGGCTATACAAGCACGAAACCCGAAAATCGGAGAGCTTCTTATCCCTTTGAAGTTTCCCGAGATTTTGATAAATTTGCAGTACCTATGCGGGTCAGCGTCATCATCCCCACCTATAACCGGATCTTGTTTGTAATGGAGGCGGTGGCATCGGTTCTGGCCCAGTCGTACCGGGACTTCGAGCTTATCGTGGTGGACGACGGCAGCACCGACGGCACCCCTGCGGCCCTGGCTGCCTGGGGGGATGCGGTCACGGTGCTCCGCCGGGAAGCGCGCCGGGGAGTGAGCGCCGCCAGAAACCTGGGGGCACGGGCCGCCAAAGGCGACTGGCTCGCCTTTCTGGACTCCGACGACCTCTGGCTGCCGGACAAGCTGGCCCGGCAGATGGAGTATGTGCAGGCCAACCCGGAGCTGATCATCTGCCAGACCGGGGAAGCCTGGATCAGAAACGGGGTGCGGGTGAATCCGCCGGCGGCCTGCCGGAAGGTGTCGGGAGACATTTTTTTGCCGTCGCTTCGGCGCTGTCTGGTAAGCCCGTCCGCGGTCATGCTGAGTCGGCGGCTCTTCGAGGAGACGGGGGGCTTTGATGAGGAACTTCCGGCCGCAGAGGACTATGACCTCTGGCTGAGAATAGCCTGGCGCCACCCGGTGGGCCTGGTCCCGGAGGCCCTGGTCATCAAACGGGGGGGCCATGCGGACCAGCTTTCCCGCCAGTGGGGCCTGGACCGCTTCCGTATCCGGGCCCTGATGAAACTCTTGCAGGAGCCGGGCCTGCCCTTGGCATACAGGGAGGCGACCCGGAGCGTCCTGGCCGAGAAATGCCGCATCTATTCCCAGGGCTGCGCCAAAAGGGGGAGATGGGACGAGGCCGGACGGTATAGGGCTTTAAGCCTTGGGCTTTAAGCCAGAAAAAGAAGGTTTTCTGACCGCGGAAGCGCAGAAAACGCCAACATTACCTCTGTGCAACCGACGCGCAGGATACAACCTGCAACCTGAAACCAAAGCTTTTAGCTGACAGCTTACAGCTTACAGCCAAACAACAGGAGGAACCATGGACCTGTATGAAGCCATCATGAATCGGCGCAGCCACCGCTTTTACAAACCAGAGATGCCGCCCCGGGAGAAGCTGGAAAAGGTGATCAACGCGGCGCTGTGGGCCCCGTCGGGCACCAATGCCCAGCCCTGGGAGATTACCGTGCTGGCCGGGCGCTTCCGGGACGAATTCGTGGGACGGGCGTCCCACTGCATCGCCCAGATGATCCCCATCCTCAAGGCAGCCCAGGTGCCGGAAAAGGGCCAGGAGATGGTCATCAAGTTCTTCAAGGATCTGGGAGGGGCGCCCGTGGTCATTGCGGTCACCATCACCAAGCTGGAAGACCCCGGCATGATGGAGGCCAATATCCAGTCCGGCGCCGCGCTCATGCAAAACCTGCTCCTCGCGGCCCACGCCGAGGGCCTGGGCACCTGCTGGATGACCGGCCCCAATTTTGTGGCCAGGGAGTTGCTCGATTACCTGGGAAAACCCGACCGGCACCTGCTGGCCATGACCCCCATCGGCTACTCCGCCAAAGAACCCCCGGTCGTGCCCCGCAAAGACCGGGAGGTGCGCTGGCTGGGGTTTGAATAAAAAAATGTTGGGGGGAAAGGGATCATTCACGCTGCGTTCTCTGCGCCTCTGCGGTTAAAGAGATGTACCGCCGAGACGCAGAAAGCGCAGCACCAAAGACGCGCCATTATTTATGTCGCCAGACCTAGTAAGGTCATAGGAAACATCCTTGCAAGATAGTTCAACCTCTGAAGAGGCGCCCCTGCTGAAAATGCAGGGCGCCACCGTGGTGAAAAACGGCCGCCGCATCCTGGACGATGTCACCCTCACGATCCGCCAGGGCGAACATACCGTCATCCTGGGCCCCAACGGCGCGGGCAAGTCTTCCCTCATCCGTCTCATCACCCGGCAGGACTACCCCCTGGCCCACGGCGACGGTACGCCGCCCCTGCTCATTTTCGGGGAGAGTCTTTGGAATGTCTTTGAATTGCGCACCCTTATGGGTATCATCTCGGAGGAACTGCAGGTTTCCTTCATAAGCCGCTCCATGCCCGGTCAGACTCGGGGCCTGGACGCAGTGTTGTCGGGTTTTTTCGCCACCTACGGAGTGTTCCCCCATCAGACCGTAACCGCAGCCATGCGGCAACGGGCTTATGAGGCCCTGGCCCTCATGGAGGCGACTTACCTGGCCGAGGCCTGCATCGAGACCCTGTCCACGGGGGAGGCCCGGCGCCTCATGATCGCCCGGGCCCTGGTCACCGACCCCAAGGCCCTGCTGCTGGACGAGCCCACCGCGGGGCTGGATCTCCCGGCCCGGCAGCGCTTCCTCGCGACCCTGCAAAATATCGCCCGGCACGGCAAGACCATTATCCTGGTCACTCACCGGGTGGAGGAAATTTTCCCGGAAATCAACCGGGTCATCCTGTTAAAACAAGGCCGGATCCTGCTCGACGGCGCCAAAGCCGCGGTGCTGACCTCAAAACACCTGTCCGCCCTGTTCGAGGCGCCCATCACGGTGCATCAACATCACGGCTACTTCAGCGCGGTGTGCGGGGGGTAGGGAGCCGGACCACAGGGTTTCATTCTGTGCAGATATGGGCAAGTGTATCTTATAGCCGCAGGCCTCGGCCTGTGCTTCCGGCATCATTGAATTGAACAACAATCTTTGGAGAAAATTTTCAGTGAAACTTTTAGACGAACAACTGGCCCTCATTAAGAAGGGAGTCCAGGAAATCATCCGGGAAGAAGAACTCAAGGAGCGCCTTACGCGCTCGCTGAAGACCGGCAAGCCCTTGAGGGTCAAGGCCGGGTTTGATCCCACCGCGCCGGACCTGCACCTGGGGCACACCGTGCTTATCCACAAGCTCAAGCATTTTCAGGACCTGGGGCATATGGTGATTTTTCTCATCGGCGACTTCACCGGGCTCATCGGCGACCCGTCAGGGAAAAGCGAGACCCGGCCGCCCCTGACCGAAGACCAGGTCAAGGCCAACGCCGCCACCTACGAGCGCCAGATTTTTAAAGTGCTGGACCCGGAGAAGACCATCATCGACTTTAACAGCCGCTGGATGAAGCCCATGGCCGCCCAGGACCTCATCCGGCTGGCGGCCCGGCATACCGTGGCCCGGATGCTGGAACGGGACGATTTCCACAAACGCTATCAGTCCCAGACCCCCATCGCCATTCATGAGTTTCTCTATCCCCTCATCCAGGCTTATGATTCCGTGGCCCTGCAGGCCGACGTGGAGCTGGGAGGCACGGACCAGAAATTCAACCTCCTGGTGGGCCGGGACATCCAGCGGGAATACGGCCAGGAGCCGCAAATTGTCATCACTCTGCCGCTGTTGGAGGGCTTGGACGGCGTGCAGAAAATGAGCAAATCCCTGGGAAACTATGTGGGCATTGACGAGCCTCCCCAGACCATGTTCGGCAAACTCATGTCCCTGCCCGACGCCCTGATGCTCCGGTATTACGAGCTCTTGAGCGATATCAGTCCGGCTGCTCTCAGCAAACTGGCCCGGGACCTGGAGAGCGGCGCCAAGCACCCGCGGGACGCCAAGGAGGAACTGGCCCGGGAGATCACCGCCCGCTACCACGGGGCCGGGGCGGCGGCGGACGCGGCCCGTCAGTTCGCCCAAGTCTTCCGGGAAAAGGGGCTTCCCGATGACATTGAAGAGAAGGTCATACCTGTTGACCAGGAACAGGTTTGGCTCCCCAAGGTGATGGTGATGGCTGGCCTGGTCGGGAGCACGTCTGAGGGCCGGCGCCTGGTCAGCCAGGGGGGCGTGTCGGTGGACGGGGAAAAAGTAAGTGACGTAAACGCTGAAATTCCGGCGGGCGGCACTTTTTTGCTGCAAGTCGGCAAAAGACGGTTTAAGCGCGTGACGCTGACAACCGATAAATAAAGAAAGGAGAGGGCCTGCAGGTTCTCACTTATCACAAGCTTGAAGCGGGAGCGCCATGCCTCGCCGGCCAGACCTTATCAAGGCCATGTTATGGGCCGGCCTCTTGTGCCTGGGGGTGTTCCTGTCCCATCGCGGATGGTGCCGGGAGGCCTCCGGTGCGTCTGCCCGCTTTGAGGAAACCGGCCGGCCGCCGGTAAGGATCGCGTCCCTCTCGTATCGAGCGGCCGCGCATCAGACCCCGTCCGGCCACCCGACCCCACCCAAAGGGAAAGCCGCGTCCCCCGCTCTTTGTAATCCCTTGAGTTTAAACTGGCTTAGCAAGGGGGTTCTGGGTTCCCTCCTCTGCCACTCTGTCTATGGCTATCCCCTGACCTATGTCTGGCAGGAGGGCCTCTGGCCGCCGGGGCTCCTGGACATCCTGGTGCTGGCGGCCTTTTCTTATCTGGGCTATACCCTGTACCGGAGGTTCACGGCAGGCGGCACGTCCGAGGTGGAGGTGGCTCCCCCGAAGTTTTTTCTCCCCAACAACGCGGCTCCGCCGCCGCTTGCCGTCAGAGAGACGGCCTGGCCGGGGTTGCGCGCCATCCAGGAGTTGGACCGGGACTTTGACCTCCGGGCCTTCGGCGAGGCGACCTATCAACTGCTCCAGGAATTGTATGCCGCCTGGAACCAGGAAACGGTCAACGGCTTAAACGGCAGGGTGAAGGAAAGTCTGCTGGAATATCTCCAGATGGGTCTGAAAATCATGTCCTTCCGGGAGGAAAGAAGCTACCTGGAGGACGTGATCCTGGATGATATGACGGTTACCGACGCCCGGGTGGACGACGGCAAGGAAATGATCACGGTGTGCTTTCGGGGCCGGCTCCTGGATTACGTGGTGGATAAGGCCAGCGGCAAGCTCCTGTTGGGAAGCATGGCCTATCCCGCCACCTTTCAGGAATACTGGGATCTGGAGCGTTCCCGGGGCCAGGGCACCTGGGTGCTTCAGGATATCCGGGAGGGCTGAGGGGAGAAGTTTTCTGGTGGAGGGACGGTTTACAACCGCCCTGTGCCCCCCGGCCCTCCCCCATAGTTACCCCTTTTCCATCGCCAACTCGATCAGCCGGTCCAGGAGCTGCGGAAATTCCAGGCCATAGGCTTTCGCCGCCTGGGGAAATAAGCTGGTGGCGGTCATGCCCGGAATGGTATTGGTTTCCAGGACATAAATTTCCCCGTCCCGGACGATCATATCGGTGCGGCTGTAGCCCCGGCAGTGCAGGGCCCGGTGCGCGGTGAGCGCCGCTGCCTGGGCCTTCCTGGTGGTGGCCTCGTCCAACCGGGCCGGGCAGATTTCCGTGGACGCCCCCGGCTTGTATTTGGCCTCATAATCAAAAAATGCATACTGCTCCGCGGGGACGATCTCCACCAGGGGAAGCGCGGTGAGTTCGGCATTGCCCAGGACCCCTCCGGTTACCTCCACGCCCTCCAGAAATTCCTCCACCAGGACCCGGTGGTCGTAAAGAAAGGCAGTCCCCATCCCCTTCTCGAGTTCTTCCGGGGTGGACGCCTTGCTCATGCCAATGCTGGAGCCCTCGTGCACCGGCTTGATGACCACGGGCAGCCCTAACTCGGCGGCGATTTCCCGGGGGTTAAGGGCCTCGCCCCGGTTGAGGAATAAAGCCCGGCTCACCTTCAGGCCCGCTTGCTGATACAGCATCTTGCTCAGCTCTTTGTTCATCCCCAAAGCGCTTCCCAGGACCCCCGACCCCTGGTAGGGGATGCCCAATAAGTCCAACATGCCTTGCAGGGTGCCGTCTTCCCCGCCCCGGCCGTGCATGATCACCAGGGCCACATCAAGATTGGCGGCGTCATGCGCCAGGCGTTCCAAATCATATTTTGGGTCGTAGCGGCTGATATCGTACCTGTTTTTATCCAGGGCCGCGTAAACCTGTTCCCCGCTTTTCAAGGACACGTCCCGTTCTGCGGAATTGCCTCCGGCAATCAGCGCCAGGCGCAGTTTGGCCATAGCTTTCTCCTGGTGTCGTTGAGTTCCAGCAAGTCCATGGGGTGAAGGGTCAAAGGGCGAAAGAGCTTGGCTTCGAGGCGCCGGGCCCCCTGTTCCAGCCCGGCGATACGGCTTTTTGCCTCGTGGCTTTTCCCGTAACGCACAAAAAGATCCGCGAACCGGTCCGCCAACGTCACCACCCGGCTGTGCAGTACCCGTTTGTCGGCGTAGTTGACCACTTCCGCTTCCCGGATGGGCCGGGAGTCATCACTGGGTATTTCCAAAAAGATATGCTCCCGCACCACCTGGGCCACCTCCGGGTAGCCGGCGTCATTGACGGCCTGGGCCCCCCATTCGGCATGGTTGAGCGAGGTGCCGAGGCAATAAGTCTTGCCCAAATCGTGGAGCAGGGCGCCTGCTTCGATGAGGTCAAGACGCAGGGTGAAACCGGCCTCCACCAGAAAGGTTCCCAGGTACAGGGCCACGTCCCGCACCATCAGGGAATGCTCCCGGATGTTGGGCAACATGCCGTAGGCGGCCATGAGGGCCAGGCAGTCGCCGGGAGAAGGAATGGCAGGCTGTTTGAACAACGTGGACATATTTTTATGCCGATAATTCTCTATGGACCACAAAGAGAACCACACTTGCTAAGTGGGGAGAGGCCAGGGAGCGGCGACTCCCCTCCCTCCGCCCTCTATTACGCTATTTTATCCCAGCCCGGGGGCCCCTGGCAAAGGTTCCATTTCCCGGCCCACGAGGACCACGGCATAGGCGGCGATGCCCTCTTCCCGGCCGGCAAACCCCATCTTCTCGGTGCTGGTGGCCTTGATGCTCACAGCGTCCGGGGCCAGCCCCAGAATGGGGGCAAGCTTCTCGATCATCTGGGGGACATAGGGGGCCAGTTTGGGCTTTTCGGCCACCACCGTGGCATCCACGTTCAGCGGCCGGTAGCCCCGGGACTGCACCACGGTGACGATGCGCGCGAGCAGAATCAGGCTGGAGATGCCCCGGTAGGTCGGGTCGCTGTCTGGAAAGTGACGACCCAGGTCCCCGGCGGCCACCGCTCCCAACAGGGCATCCCCCAGGGCGTGGGTGAGAACGTCGGCGTCGGAGTGCCCGGCAAGCCCCGCCTGGTGGGGGATCTCCACCCCGCCCAGGATAAGGGGGCGACCGGACTCCAATCTGTGGGCGTCGTAACCGAATCCGACTCGCATCACCGTGTCTTCAGGAAGGCCAGGATGGCCTCGGCCATTTTCAGGTCATCCGGGGTGGTGATCTTCAAGTTCAGGCAGGTTCCCGACACCACCACCACCGTCTCTCCCAGGGCCTCCACCAGGGCGGACTCGTCGGTGGCATAAAAGCCCCGTTCCATGGCTTCCTGGTAGGCCCGCCAGAGGAGGGCCGCCTGGAAGGCTTGGGGGGTCTGGACCTGCCAGAGTTCGGCGCGGTCCACCGTATCCACCACCACCCCTTTGGGGTTCACCCGCTTCAAGGTGTCCTGGCAGGGAATCCCCAGGATGGCGGCGCCGTGCCGCCGGGCCGCAGCCACCACCCTGCTCACCCGGGCCGGCTCCACCAGGGGCCGCACACCGTCGTGGACCAGGATGACGTCCAGGTCCTCAGCTTCCTTCTTTAACACCTTCAAGGCATTATAAACGCTGTCCTGGCGTTCTTTGCCGCCGGGGACCAGGCGCAGCACTTTTTTCAGGGGGTAGGCATCGATGACTTCTTCCTGGCAAAACTCCAGATCCTCCGGGTGCACTACCACCAGGACCTCGTTGACCTCCGGGACCTTTTCGAAAATTTCCAGAGTGTGAATCAGGATAGGCTTCCCCCCCAACTGTAAATAAGTCTTGGGGGTGTCCTGTTTCATGCGCGTGCCCAGGCCCGCGGCGGCAATGATGGCAGCCACTTTCATGTCTGGTTCTGCTCCTCCGGAATCCCCTGCCGGGAGACTGTGCCGGCCCGGCCGGGAAGACGTCCCTGGAAAACCTGGGCCGTGGGCAGGTTTTTGGGGTGATTGAGCAGTTCCTCAGCCCAGTCAGCCAGGCGGAAGAGAGTCACGCCCCGGGCCAGGCACAGATCAAGAAAACGGCCGAAGGCTTCCTGAAAGGGGCCACCCTCCAATTCGGCATGGATAGTGAGGACCTGGCAGCCACCGTTTCTCTCGAGACGGGAAAGGACCAGAGTGAAAAAATCCTCCGCCGTACAGTCGTTCAATCCCAGGAGTTCATCCAGGGTGGGAAGGGTGGTGGGGATTTCCAGCAAAGGGCTCACCTGCGTTCCGAAGCGGGGAAAGAACGGCCCCGTCCCCCGGGTGTCGCTGGCGTACCGGAAGCCTGCCGCGGCCAGCGCGGCACGGCTGGTCTCAGTGGCCTGCCAGCCCGGTGCGGCAAAAGAAGTGGCCGGGCCCTCCATAATATCGGCAAACGCGGCCTGGGCCTGGTGAATTTCCTGGTCCACCTCTTGTCGGGTCATGGTCAGAAGCCGGTCATGCCAGCGCACGTGGTCATAGCCGTGCAGGCCCACTTCGTGACCGGCGGCTGCGAGGCGCGGCAAAATTTCGGGGGCAGCCGCACCGATCCGGGGTGCGGGTAGCAGAGTGCCATACAACATGGTGGAAAATCCGTAAACCGAAGGCGCCCGGGTGCGCAGCATCTTCGCCAGAAAACCCCGGTGACGGAACACCCGGAACACGGCCCGGCCGGAATTGTCCGGCCCCAGGGACACGTAAAAGGAAGCCTTGATATCCCGAACGCCAAAGGTTGAAAGCAAGGCTGGCACGCCCTCAGTCAGCCCGCCCAGGGTGTCAATGTCCACTTTTAAACCTAATCGAGGCGGCACTTCTTTCTCCAAGGTATCACGGAGAAGTGACAGTCAAAGGGACAAAAGGGAACCAGGCGAACCTTCTGGAACCTGGTTCAGGCGAGTCCTGTCGCCTTTTCCCCGCTGGGCGTTTCCCCCATCTTACCATGCTCCCGCCACCTTCACCTGAACGCCGTTATTGTGCGCCCCCCTGCCCCCGGGCCTCCCCCAGGAAAGCCTCCAGGGTGATCTTCAGCGAAGTGGCAAGATCGGTCTTGGGTTCCCAGCCCAGAAGGCTTCGGGCCTTCTCGATGGAAGGCTTTCTGGTCAGGATGTCCTGGTACCCCTTGCCATAATAGGAATCCGCCGAAGTCTCGACGATCTCCGAGTAAACCCCGTCGTTTTTATGGTCGGGGTGCTGGCGGAAAAGGTCCCGCAGAAGATGGGCCAACTCCTTCACTGAGGCTTCATTGGCCGGGTTGCCGATGTTAAAAATCTGGCCGTCCGCCCGGCCTCCGGGGTTCTCGATGATGGTCATGAGGCAGTCGATGCCGTCTTCCACATAAGTAAAACAGCGCTTCTGAAAACCGCCGTCCACCAGCTTGATGGGCTCCCGCTCCAGCAGATTCAGGATGAATTGGGTCACCACCCGGGAACTGCCTTCCTTGGCGGCGTACAGATCGTCCAGCTTGGGGCCGATCCAGTTGAAGGGGCGGAACAGGGTGAACTGCAGGCTGCCTTCTTTGCCGTAGGCCCAGATGACCCGGTCCAGCAACTGCTTGCTGCAGGAATAAATCCAGCGCTGCTTATGAATGGGACCCAGGATCAGGGGGCTCATGTCCTCGGAAAACTCCGCATCGGCGCACATGCCATAGACCTCGGAGGTGGAGGGAAAGATGATGCGGGTGCCGTATTTGACGCACTGACGCACCACCCGCAGGTTCTCCTCAAAGTCCAGTTCGAAGACCGTCAGGGGCTTTTTCACGTAGGTCATGGGAGTGGCGATGGCCACCAGGGGCAGGACCACGTCGCACTTTTTGATGTGGTACTCGATCCACTCCTTGTTGATGGCGATGTCGCCTTCCAGATAGTGAAAGCGGGGGTTGTCCAGGACTTCGCTGATCTTGTTGGAATAGAGGTCCATGCCGAAGACCTCCCAGTCCCGGGTGGCCAGGATGCGGCGGACCAGGGCATTGCCGATGAAGCCGTTGACGCCGAGGATGAGTATATTCATTTTTGCGGTACGCTTGGATTATGTGTTGTTTTTTAAGAGCACTGCCAATTGGCACGAAACTCTCAGTCTGAAACAGTCATTTACAAATCCCCTTTTCCCACGGGGGGGCTTGCCACTGCCGAGCCGGTAATTCCCCTCGCTTTGCAAGAAGCTCTGATGAGACTCACGTACCCACGTCAACACCATCCCTGGCCCCGACTCCAAGCCATTATAGCCCATTTTTGCGAAAATTAAATGGCGGGCACTGAGGGCCCGCCCGATTAAGGCAATGTTTCTCAACTCATCATCTCGAAACGCAAAACCTGAAACCGGCAACTCACGCCAGACGCTTTCCCACCAAGTCCTTCCAGGTGGCCACGATTGGCCCCAGAAATTCCGGTTCGCCCTCCCATTGGGCCTGTTCGATAAGAAACTGGCCCGCGCCAGTAGCCACCAGGAGGCCTTCCCCCAAAATCCGCGCCACGATCTGGCCGGCAACCGCGGCGGGGGTAACCGGTTCGGCCAGCGGCCGGCCCCACCAGACAAACAGCTTGCGGCCACCCAAAAAAGTAAAGGCGCCGGGATAGGGGTGAGTCACGGCCCGCACGAGATTATAAATCTCCCGGGCCGGTTTGGTCCAGTCAATATGGCCGTCTTTCGGCCCCCGTCCGCCGAAATACGAGGCCTGGGAATGGTCCTGGGGCATGCGGGGGGCCTGCCCGGTGCGTAATAAAGGGTAGACGTCCCGCATGAGTTCTTCGGCCGCCACGGTCATCTTGGCAAACAGGGTGAGGGCTGTATCCTCGGTGGTGATGGGCACCCGTTTCTGGGCCACGATGTCGCCCCGGTCCGCTTTCACCTCCATGTAATGCAGCGTCATGCCCGTTTCCATCTCGCCGTGAACCAGGACCCAGTTCACCGGCACGCGGCCCCGGTACCTGGGCAGAAGGCTGCCGTGCATGTTCAGCGCCCCCTTTTTCGGCAGGTCCAACAGGGGCTGCTTCAGCATGTGGCGGTAATAGCAGGAAAAGAGAAAATCAGGGTGCAGCCGCCGCATGACCTCCACAAAGGCCGGGTCATTGGGGTCTTCCGGCTGATAGACGGGGAGATGGTGCTGGAAGGCCAGATCCCGCACCGAGGCGAACCAGATGTTTTCCCTGGGATTGTCAGCATGGGTCACCACCGCGACGATCTCGTCCCCCAGGTCCCGGCACAGGTCGATGAGGGCCTGCAGACAGAAATACCCGATGTTGTGGTAACCCATGAAAATGAGACGCATAATGGATTTTCTTAAGGGGCTATTCCGATTATAACTAATGGAACTGCTGGTATTCCTCGACCCTGCCGGACCACATTGTAAAGTTCACCTTCATAGTAAGCAATGCCAGAACTCATTTGAGATTGCAATGATTTCATGGGAAGGATTTCTATGCCAACATCAATGTGATCGCCGATATAAAAAGCAAGATGCTTTACAAAAAGATCATAAGCAACAAAGGAATATTTCCCAAATTGCACCTCAACTGCGACACGTTCTTTAACAAAATCGGTTTGATTGTAGCTGAAAATTGCAATTTCCCCTGCTGCCTCAATTTCCTTTTTCTGTTCTTCGGATGCTAATGTCAAAGTTTTTCGAATCAACTTTTCGCTCTTTGTAACCCAATATTTTACTCGACTTTCTTGCCAATTTCTTTCTCGAAGAAATTTCCCAAAGGCTTTGTTGAAGGCAATTGGGCTATATAATAATTTTCCTTTCATCGTTTTTTCTTTAGATACTTTGACGTTACATCCTTCAGCATCAACGGAATTAATAACATCCTTGATTTCTTTCCATAATTCTGGTTTATGGACTAATAAAAATTCTAAGCCATTCAAATGTGAATAAGTTTCAATAATGTTCATTTGGGGGAATATCCTCTTGATTTCTCAAGTAACTTGAGTTGTCTTTCCTTTTGTTTTTTATTCCAAGGAGCACTTGTCAAATTTTCTCCGGCCTCCGAAGGGTCATAAATAGGTTTATTCATTGGACGCGTTCTCAAGGTTCCAGCAAGCTCTTGCATAATCCTCTGCCTTGCTAACTCGACATAGCTTAATATATTCTCAGCCCCTGCTCCTCGGCGATTGTGACGTATTGCTGCAATTATTGATGTTCCAGTTCCTAAGAAAGGGTCTAATACCCAGTCACCTTCATTTGTCATTGTTAGAACTAATCTTTCAATAAGTTCTACTGGAAACTGACATGGATGGTTTGTCTTTTCAACATGGTTACATTTTACGTTAGGTATTATCCATAGATCCCCAGGGTTTTTCCCCAAAGGATTGCAAGAATATTCCCCTGCCTTCGGTCCCTTAAAATATTTTTTCCCCGGGTATTTCTGCGGAACTCTCACAGGATCTAAATTAAAAATGTATTTATCTGATTTTGTAAACCAGATAATAGTTTCGTAACGCCCGGAAAATCTTCGATTACAATGTAATCCGTGTTCAAAGTGCCAGATTATGCGGTTACGCATTTTTAATCCTAACTTATTAAAGATTGGATATAGAACAGTATCAAGGGGAATAATTGCTCCTTTTTCCACATAGTTGCCAACTTGCCAGCATATACTTCCATTAGGCGATAAGCATCGAAAACATTCTTTAATAACGTCTGCCTGTTGGTCCACATATAACTCAAGATTTAAACGTTTTTCATACTCTTTGCCAATGTTGTAAGGGGGAGATGTAACAATTAGCTGTAAACAGTTATCAGGTATGGTCTTCAAAAATTCAATACAATCTCCTCCATACAGGACAATGTGTTCTGATAAATTAAATTTATTAGTAATTTTCTTTTGTACTAGCATCATTTTAATCTTTTGCCCCCAACGTCTGCCGGATGATGTACCGCGGCCGGCCCCGCACTTCCTTGTAAATGCGGGCCACGTAGGCGCCAATGAGGGCCAGGCCGAAGGTGTTGAGCCCTAAAAAAACAAAGAGGATGGCGAAAAGCGTGAAGACGCCCTCCACCTCCGGGCCGACGAAGAGGCGGCGGATGAAGAGAAACAGGCCGAAGCAGAACCCCAGGAGCGCGATGGCAACCCCCAAGGCTCCCACCAAGTGGATGGGCAGGTGGGAAAAGCCCGTCATCAGATCGAAGTTAAGGCGCAGGAGTTTCAACAGGTTGTATTTGGACTTGCCCCGTTCCCGTTCGGCGTGGCCCACGGGAATCTCCGCCACCCGCCGGGAAAAGAGGTTGGCCAGGGCAGGGATGAAGCTCGAAGACTCCTGGCACTGGTTGATGCCGTCCACCACCTCCCGGCGGTAGGCCCGGAGCATGCAGCCGTAATCTTTGAGTTGGACGCCCGTGACCCAGGACATGGTGCGGTTTACCACATAGGACGGCAGACGCCGGCACCACGAATCCAGGCGGTTTTCCCGCCAGCCGCCCACGGTGTCGTAGCCCTCCTCCAGTTTGGCCACCAGCTTGGGAATGTCTTCGGGGAGGTTCTGAAGGTCGGCGTCCAGGGTGACGACGATCCTCCCCCGGGTGGCCTGAAAGCCGGCAAAAATGGCCTGGTGCTGGCCGAAGTTGCGGGTGAACTGGATGACCCGGATGTAGTCGGGATACCGCTGGTGGAAGTCCGAGAGGATCTCCCAGGAACGGTCCGTGGAGCCGTCGTCCACAAAAATGATCTCGAAGGGGCGGCCGTCTGCGGCCAGGGCGCTGAGCAGACGCCGGCTCAACTCCCCCAGGTTTTCCTCTTCGTTGAAAACCGGGATGACTACGGAAATATAGGGGGAAGGCGCCTTAGTTAAGGCGGGCAGGGCCGCTTGGGTCGGATTCATGCCTGGTGTGCGCAACGGAAGATGTCAGCCCTCTACTTCGGTTCCCTAAGAAATAAGGGGGGAGCAGGCCATAAGCCGGGTTCTGTGCCGGCCTTGCGGGCCGGTGGTGATCATTCCTCTGGGACCCCGGTTACCCGGGGTCTCGCGCAACCTACCCGGGAGCTTCGGGCGGGCCACCCTCAAGCGCTCCCCTATTTGGTCTTGCTCCAGGCGGGGTTTTCCAAGCTGCCGGCGTCGCCGCCGGCACTGGTGAGCTCTTACCTCACCTTTTCACCCTTACCGTGGACGTACCACGGCGGTCTGGTCTCTGTGGCACTTTCCGTGGGGTCGCCCCCCCTGGGAGTTACCCAGCGCCTTGCCCTACGGAGCCCGGACTTTCCTCCAGCCGCGCCTGGCCGCGGCCAGCGATCACCTGGCCTGCTCCAGATCCTGCCACCCCGTGACAGGACCCAACCCACTGTTCTTATGTTACCTTTTTCGCTGGTGCTGGTCAATGGCCTGATTGGCCAAAGCATCGGCCTCGTGGTTCAAGGAGCGGTCAATGTGGGAGATGACAGAGGCGTCGAACTCTTGCAACATCTTCTGAGCCTGGCTCCAGAGGGGCAGGAGGTGGGGGGTCTTGACCCGGTAGGCGCCTCGGAGTTGCTGCACCACCAGGAGGGAATCGGCAGAGACGTGGAGATTTTTTACGCCCAGCTTCAGGGCCAGTTCCAACCCGAGGATGATGGCTTGGTATTCCGCCACGTTGTTGGTGGTCTCACCCAGGTAGCGGCTTTCCTCCCCCCGTTTTTCCCCAGCAGGGTCGAAGAGCACGGCCCCGGCCCCGGCCGGGCCCGGATTGCCCCGGGCGGCTCCGTCCACAAAAAGTCGCCACATGCCTTTCTTCGGGGTGTCGGGTGCCGGCTGCCGGGGGCTGGGAGAGCGATCCGCACAGGGTCGCCGGGTATCGGCCTCTTGCTTTTGAAAAAGCAAGGCTGCTTCCCCGAAGAGTTGGGCCAGATCTTTCCGGCTGAGGCCGAAGCGGCGGCAGACCTCGGGAATATCCAGCTTTCGGGCTAACGCAGAGAGAATCTCGGCCCGTGACGGAGGCGCGGTAGCCATGCCAGGTCTTAAGAAACTTTCCGGGCCCGGGGTTCCGCCTTTGCCTCCTCCTCATCCTCTGCTTCTCCCAGCCAGTAGAGGATGCGCTGACAATGGGGACACTGGATGATTTCCTCACCTTTCTGCAGATCAATAAACTGCTGGGGGAGAATATTCATGTGGCATCCCATGCAAACCCCGGCCTTTACCTCGCAGATGGCGCTGCCGTTCCGGCGCCGGAGAATGAACTCATAGCGTTTCAACAGTTGGGGCGGCAACTCCTTCCGGAGGGATTCCCGTTTTTCCACCAGGACGGCCCGCTGTTTTTCCAACTCTTCCACCCGGCCCGTCACCTCGGCGGCATGGCGGTCATAGGCCTCTTTCAGGGTTTGGAGGGCCTCATCCTTCTCTGCAATGGTCTGATTGTGGGCCTCCACCTGGTCCAGGATTTCCAGGACCCGGGTTTCTTTCTGGTCCCGCTGGTCTTCCCGGAAGGCAATTTCCTTCAACATGGCCTTGAGCTCCAGTTCCTTGCCGATATCCATGAGGCGCTCGCGGCTGGCCTTGATGCCTTCCTCCAGGTCGGCTACTTCGGCCTCCATTTCCCGCAACTGCTTTCTCAGCCCTTCCATTTCCTCAAGATGCGAGGAGCGCTCCGCTTCCAGGGCCGCCATTCTTTCCCGGCTGTCCGTCAGTTCCTGGGGAAGCTTCTCCAGTTCCTGAGTGAGTTCATAAATTTCCTTATCCACGCTGTGTAAGTCAATGAGTTGCAGCATTTCAGGTAACAAAGCCTGTCCTCCGTCCTTTTCGGTGTTTCTGTAAAGCTGTTTTGCTTCTTCGTCATCCAGCCGCACCCGGCATAAGCTGTCGCCGGGGCGGTTCCGTTAAACAAGGTGAAAAGGCGCCGCCTGGGAAGTTGCCAGGCGCACCTGTACTTCCAGTTGACGTTGTTGCAGCAATTGGGCCACCTGCTCCGCCCAGGCCGGCATGAATACTGCTTCGCTGGAGAAATGGCCCACCTCGATGATGGCAAAATCCTCCTCGTTGCCCGGCACCGCCTGGTGGTGCCGCACCTCCCCGGTGATGTAAACGTGCGCCCCCTGGGCCTGCGCCGGGGCGATGAGGTCTCCGCCGCTGCCGCCGCACACCGCCGCCCGGAATATTTTGGCAGGCGGCCGGCCCCAGATGCGCACGCCGGAAACGGCAAAGACTGCTTTCACCCGATCAACCACTTCCTGAAAGGAGAGACCGGCAGGCCACCGCCCCACGCGGCCGAACCCCAGGGCCAGACCCCGGTTGGCCAAGGGGTAAAGGTCGTAGGCCACCTCTTCATACGGGTGGGCGGCCCGGAGACGGGCCAGAGCAGCCGCCAGCCGGCTTTCCGGCACCAGGACTTCCAGGCGGGATTCCTCGGCCCGACACAACGCGGCCGCTTCGCCCCGGAAGGGGCGGGCCCCGGCCAGGGGTCGGTAAGTTCCCTGGCCCCGGCCGGCAAAGGAGCAGTCGGCATAGCGGCCGATTACCCCTACCCGATCGTCCATCAGGGCTGCCCTGACCTGGTCCTCATAGCCCACGGGCACAAAGACCGCCAACTTGAGCCAGGCGTCCTGCCTGACCTCCGCCAGGACCTCCACGTCCTCCAAACCAAGTTCAGAAGCAAGATGTTCATTCAGGCCTTGGGGAGCCAGGTCCAGGTTGGTGTGGCAGGAGACTACCGCGACGCCGGCCCGCACCAGAGCCGCCAGTAATCTGCCGGCCGGCCGGTCGGTGCGGATGTCGTAAGCTGGTTGAAAGAAGAGAGGGTGGTGGGTGAGGAGAAGTTGGGCCTGCTGGCTTGCGGCTTCGGCGGCCACTGCCGGCGTCGCTTCCAGGGCCACCAGCATGGTTGAAACCTTGGTTCGGGGGTCGCCTATCTGGAGGCCTGCCCGGTCCTCGGAAATCGCCCAGGAAAAAGGGTAGGCCGCGTCCAGACAGGCCAGAATATCCGTTATCGTTGCCGCCATGGGACGTAAAACGGGGGTGCGCACACAGCACCCCCGGCGTTTATGAACAACATATTCTTGGAACTGTAAGGTGGTTCCCGAAGGATAATGCCTTCTCCCGCCTGTTAGTGGGCCCACCTGGATTCGAACCAGGGACCAACCGGTTATGAGCCGGATGCTCTCACCACTGAGCTATGGGCCCCGCTCATCTTTTAATAATAATTCCTTATCCCCTCAGAAACAAGAGGAGTTTGCCAAGTTTGCTTACGAATCCATAAAACTCTTGAGCCGGGTGCTCCGGGATGGGTGCCGGAGCTTGCGCAGGGCCTTGGCTTCAATCTGGCGGATGCGCTCCCGGGTTACCTCAAAGTCCCGCCCTACCTCCTCCAGGGTATGATCGGTTTTTTCGCCGATGCCGAAGCGCTTGCGCAACACGCGCTCCTCCCGGGGGGTCAGGGTGGACAGCATCTTGGCGGTTTGCTCGGCCAAATTCAGGCCCACTACGGCTTCCATGGGGGTGGAAATTTTCTTGTCCTCGATGAAATCCCCCAAATGGCTGTCTTCCTCGTCGCCGATGGGGGTCTCCAGAGACAGGGGTTCTTTGGCGATTTTGAGCACTTTCCGCACTTTTTCCAGGGGGAATTCCATTTTTTCGGCGATTTCTTCCGGGGTCGGCTCTCGGCCGATTTCCTGGACCAGGTAACGGGAGGTGCGGATGAGCTTGTTGATGGTCTCGATCATATGGACGGGTATGCGGATGGTGCGGGCCTGATCCGCGATGGCCCGGGTGATGGCCTGCCTGATCCACCAGGTGGCGTAGGTGCTGAATTTATAGCCCCGCTCATATTCGAACTTTTCCACCGCCTTCATCAAGCCGATGTTGCCTTCCTGAATGAGATCGAGGAACTGAAGACCCCGGTTGGTGTATTTTTTGGCAATGGAGACTACCAGGCGCAGGTTGGCCTCCACCAGTTCCCGCTTGGCCTTTTCGGCCTGATATTCCCCTTTGCGGATCCGCTCCATTACTCCCAGGGTGCGGTAGGGGGTCAGGCCCAGCTCCTGCTCCACCGCCTTCAGGCATTTTTCTTCCCGGACCCACGCCTCTTCCAGCTTCTTGAGGCGAGCCAGGGTCAGGCCGTTGGGAGTGGTTACAGGCAGACCCTTGCGCAGTTCCCGGAGGAGGACCCGAAATTTTTTGACACCCATGCCCGCCTCGCGCAGGATGGTCTGCAGGGCATGATGGCAACCTCGAATGGTCTGGTAACGGCGGTGTAGGTGTTGAAGGAGGCTTTCCAGGTGATGGGATTCCAGGCGCAGGTCTATGAGGAATTCCACCAGGCGGTGGCGGGCGGCGGCCAACTTGTGTTCCAGTTGTGTTTTGACCTCGGGATTGCCCTTGGCCGCGGCCAGTTCTTTTGAAACTTCCTGGAGGCGCTCTTCCTGGCTCTTAATTTTCTGGAGCAGCTTGTGAGACTTGGATTTTTGGGCGGTTTGCTCAATCTCCAGTTCTTTTTCGCCGAAATTGTCCAGGGTGGTATCAGGGGTGAGCTTTTCCTGTTCCAAACGGGTAACCAGAGCCAGAATCTCCCGGACGGCCCAGGGCACCTCCAAGATGGCCTCCAATATCTCTTTCTCCCCTTCCTCGATGCGCTTGGCGATCTCCACCTCCCCTTCCCGGGTTAAAAGAGAAACCATGCCCATTTCTTTGAGGTACAGGCGTACGGGGTCGTCCAGCTTAACGGCGGATTCAGGCTCTATTGCCAGATCGACATCCCCCTCTTCCAGGTGCATGCCGGGAGAGACTTCCCCCGAGGAAAGAGGCAGGTCGTCAAAGATAAGGACGTCTTTCGGCGGTTCATCCAGGAAGTTGTCGGCGATGAGAGATTCGTTGAGATCCTCCACGGTGATGAGACCGTCTTCGTCACCCATCGGCATGTTCGCAAAGCCATCCATTCCCCGTTTATTCATCCACTCTCTCCTCTTTTGTGGGCGGCGCCTTTCCTGCTGCAAGTTGCCGGTTGCTTCCCCTTTGTCAGGCACCATGCGGGTATTGTCCCCCTGATTTCAAGGCCGCAAGCTGCCAATCTATTTCCTGTTTTTGGGCTAAAAGCTCCAGGCTCTCAGGGTTTAAGGCCAACTTCTCCTTTAACAGTTTCTGTGTCTGTTGCAGCCGCCGCCGCCGCAGAGCCCGGCGCCAATCCTCTGCCACCGAATCAGGCTGGGCTTGGGCAAATTCCCCCTCTCCAAGCACCAGGGCGCAGAGTTCCCGTTTTCGTGCTTCCTCCTCCAGTTGATCAAGTAAAAAACTGATGTCCAGGGTCTGGTGATCCTGGCAATGGGTGGCGATGAGACGGAGCAGGTCTTGGACGAGCGGATCTTCCATCTCCTCGGCCCAGGCAAACAGCTCCTCGGCCGGCACGGCAGCAGGATTTTGCAGGATCCAACGCAAGAGGCCCTTCTCCAAATTGATGGTTATGCCCTGCCCCTGTTCCCGGTTCCACCTGGGGCCGGTGTCGATCCGGGTGAGGGTGAGGCGCAGGTCCGTTTCCGATACCCCCAGACGTTCGGCAATGAACTTGAGCCACAGACCCTGCTCCACCGGGTCCTGCAAGACGGTAAAATAGGGCTTGAGCTCCTCCACCACCTTTACCCGCCCTTCAATGGAAAGACCGTGGGCCTCCACCAGGCCGTCGAGCAAAAAAGCGAGCCAGGGTTGGGCCGCCTCCCAGGGCGAGGCAAAAAGTTCCGGCCCGTGGGTCCGGACATAATCGTCCGGGTCCATGCCCCGGGGGAGCGCAATGACCCGGACGGGAAGACCTTCCTGCCCGAACAGCGGGAAGGCCCGCCGCATGGCCTTGGCGCCGGCCGGGTCGCCGTCAAACACCAGGACCACCCGGGAGACCAGATTTTTCAGCAGCCGCACCTGCTCCCGGGTGAGAGCGGTGCCCAGCGACGCCACCACCGGGGCGACCCCATGGACCCGTAAGGCCAAAAGGTCCAGATAGCCCTCCACCACGATGGCCAAATCCTCGTGGCGCAGAGCCTCCCGGGCCTGGGGCAGGCCGTAGAGCAACCGGCCCTTGGAATACAGGGGGCTTTCCGGCGAGTTGAGATATTTGGGTTCGCCCTCGCTGATGATGCGGCCGCCGAAGGCCACGGGCCGGTCCTGCCGGTCGAAAATGGGGAAGATGACCCGGTCCCGGAAGCGGTCATAGTAGCCGCCTGAGGCCCGGGGAACCAGCAGCCCCGCTTCCGCGGCGGCGTCCAGGGGCAGCCCCTTTTTCTGGAGATAACTCCGCAGGCCGTCCCAGGCCTCGGGGGCGTAGCCCAGTTGAAAGGTTTGTATAATTTCGGGGGTAAGCCCCCGTTTTTTGAGATATTCCCGGGCCGGTCCGCCATCCGTCCCCGCCAGGGTGGCCCGGTAATAGGCCAGGGCCTCCCGGTGCAGGTCGTAAAACAGTTGGCGCCTGCTGGCCCGGCGGGACTCCTCGGGCCCCATGTCCTTGAGGTTGAGGGAGATGCCGTAGCGCCGGGCGAGTTCCGCCGCCGCCTCCGGAAAGCTCAGCTTGTGGTACTGCATGACAAAGCTGATGACATTCCCCCCCGCCTGGCAGCCGAAACAATGGAAAATCCCTCGTTCCGGAGAGACGGTGAAGGAAGGCTTGGAATCGGCGTGAAAAGGGCAGAGCCCGAGGAGAGTTTTCCCCCGGCGCTCGAGCTTGACGTAGGTGCCCACCACCTCCTCGATGGAGGCGGCCTCTCTGATCTCCAGAAGCTTGTCTTCCGGGATGTGGGCCATAATTGAGCAGTCAGCAGATAGTGGTCAGTAGATAGTTTAAGGTTTCCAGTTTTGAGTTTTGAGCGTGGGGGGTCGCTCTGCACACCCCACAGAACTATTCCTTGATCTGAGGTTCCTTTGAGGAATCCTTACGCAGCTGGGTTATTACCTGCTGCAATTCTGGTGAAATCCCGCAGTCACCTGGGGGAGTTAATGTCATCTTCGGGTAAAGACCTATTCCTGATGGGAGTTGGATGCAGCGGATGGGCCGGGTATTTGACTTGTTCATATTTCAGTCCTCGTTCCCAAGCTTCTGGTTGGGAACGCCTTTGCTCGCCAAGCTCTGCTCGGCTCCTTGAATGGCCCTTGGTCGCTAATCCTTCAAATCCACCAGCGTCACCCCCGGGTTCACATCCCCGTGGACGGCCTTGACCATGGTGTGGTGTTTCAAATGCTCCCGCACGGCCTTTTTGAGGCGGCCGGTGCCGGTGCCGTGAATTATATCCACCCGTTCCGCGCCCTGCAAGATGGCCTGGTCGAGCAACCGGTCCACCAGGGGCAAAGCCTCTTCAACTCTCAGCCCCACCAGATTCAGGGAAGGCAGGTGGGTGGGCGCAGGGCGGTAGTTGATATATGGGCGCGCGGCCTGAGCCTCACCTCCACCGCCGTCGGTCAAAGGGGTCACCTCTTCGGGCCGGGCCCGCATCTTCACCTGGCGCACCCGCACCGTCAGGCGGCCGTGCTTGTCCACCGCCAGCACTTCGCCGGGCAGGTTCAGGGCGGGGAGAAAAATGCGCTGGCCCGGGGTATATTCGGGCTGTTCCGGCTCAGGCTCGGGGGGAGCTGGAGTAAGGTCCCCCAGGACCTCGGCCTCCCGGCTGGAAAGTTCCTGGCGCAGGCGGCCCCAGGACTCCTCGCCCTGCTGCAATTTCCCCAAAATCTCTTTAAATTCGCTTTCGGCCTCCCGGATGCGCGCCCGCACCGCCTGCACCTCTTCGGTGAGGAAGCGTTCCCGCTGAGCGGCGAGCTTCTCCCGCTCCCGCACCAGCTCCTCTTCCCTTGCGGCCAGCTCTGCCTTGGCCTTCTCCAGTTCTTCTTCCTGGCGGTGGAGGCGTTCCTTGGCACCCTCCACTTCGGCCAGAAGACGCCAGCCCTTCAGCTCCTCGGCGTCCAGGTAGCCCTCGGCCTCTGCCAGGATTGCCGGGTCCAGGCCCAACTGTCGGGCAATGGTGAGGGCATTGCTCGACCCCACCACTCCATAGGACAAATGATAGGTGGGCCGCCGGGTCTTCTCGTCAAAGACCACAGCCACGTTCTCGAACCCCGCTTCCCGCTGGGCAAAATTTTTCAGGACCGGCAGGTGCGTGGTCACCGCGCCGTAAGCCCCCCGACGGTAAAAGGCTTGAAGCAGGGCCAGGGCCAGGGCGCCGCCCTCGGTGGGGTCGGTGGCGGTCCCCAGTTCGTCTAAGAGCACCAGGGCCCGGCCGGAAAGCTCGTTTAACATACCCAGGGCCTTTTTGAGGTGGGCGGAAAAGGTGGAGAGATTCTGGTGCAGGTCCTGGGTGTCGCCGATGTCGGCAAAAACCTGGTGAAACGGGCTGAAAACGCTGCCTTCGGCCACCGGGACGGGGATGCCGCTTTGCACCATGAGAGTCAACAGCCCCAGGGTCTTGAGGGCCACGGTTTTGCCGCCGGCGTTGGCCCCGGAAATGACCAGAAAACGTTTTTCAGGAGTGAGTTTCAGGTGGGTGGGAATGGTTGTGGGTGCCTGGGGGCCTTCCTTTTCCCGGGCCAGGAGCAGGGGATGCCGGGCCTGGCGAAACTCCACCCCGCCGGTGCTCATGAAAACAGGCTCCCGAGCCCCGTAAGCCCGGGCGAACCGCACCTTGGCGGCTATGGCGTCCAACTCCCCCAGGGCCTTGACGTTGCCCGCCAAGGCATCCAGATAGACCCGAACCTGGTCGGTCAGGCGCCTGAGAATCTTTTCTTCTTCCCGTTTTTCCTGGTTAACCAGCAAATTCAAGGTGTTGTTCTGCTCGACGATGGCCAGGGGTTCGAGGAACAGGGTGGCGCGGGTCTGGGAGGCGTCGTGGATGATCCCCGGAATCACCCCCTTGTGGTCGGCCTTGACTGGGATGACGTAGCGGCCATGCCGCTGGGAAATGGTCGGAGTTTGAATAATGTGCTGATAGGTCTCCCCAAAGAAGCTCTGTTTGATCTGGCGGTATAAGGCTCCCCGGGCGTCGCCCAGCTCCCGGCGCACCCGGGCCAGCTCCGGGGAGGCCCCGTCCAAAATGAAATTGTGGGGGGAAATACTCCCGGTAATAGCCGATTTGAGCTCAGTCAGATCGTTTAACGCGGAAGCCAGGCGGGCCAGGGCGGTAAGGTGGCCCTGGGCCAGGTAGAGCCTTACCTGCCGGGTCAGGCGCAGCACGTGAAGAATGTCATTGAAAGTCTGGGGGGGGAGCAGGCTGCCGGGAACCCTGGCCTTGGCGAGGGCGGCGGCCAGGTCCGGAAAATCACCGAGAGGGATATCCCCCGCGCGGCTTTCCAGATCCTGAAGTTCCCGGATTTCTGAGAATTTTTCCTGAATGGCGGCCAGTTCAGTCAGGGGCCGGAGAGCGGCTAGATAAGCCTGGCCCACACTTGAGGCGGCATACGACTGGACGATACGGAGAAGCCCCGGAAACTCAAGGGCATTCAAAGTTTCTGCAGCCATGCCGCACTACTCCCCGGTGCTGTGGCGTCCTATCCAGCACCCAAACGCCGCCGGACAATTGCTTGAACGACTTTGCCGTCAGTCTGACCGGCAAGCTCAGCCATGGCAGTTTTCATGACCTTGCCCAGGTCCCTGGGGCCGGTGGCCCCCACCTGGGCAATGATTCTGGCGACTGCCGCCTCCACCTCCTCGGCGCTCAGTTGTGCAGGCAAAAAAGAGAGGAGGACGCTCAGTTCCTCCTCTTCTTTACTGGCCAGGTCCGGCCTGCCGGCTTTGCTGAATTCGGCGATGGCATCCCGCCGCTGCTTGGCCTGGCTGTTGATGACCGCCAGGAGTTCCGCTTCGGTGAGAGGATGTTTTACTTCCACCTCTTTATGACGTACCGCGGTTTTCAGCATCCGCAGGGTGGACAGGACCGTCTGTTGTTGACCTTTGATGGCTTCCTTAAAGGCCTGATCCAACCGCTTGTTTAGTGGAATCATGAGCCCTCAAGCTTACGCAGCTTTTTCAAAGCCCGTTTTTTGGCCGCCAAAACCTTCTTTTTGCGCTTAATGCTGGGCTTTTCGTAGTGTTCCCGCTTACGAATCTCGGAGAGAATGCCTGCTTTTTCACACTGCTTTTTAAAGCGCTTAAGGGCGACCTCGAAAGGCTCGTTGGGTTTCACCCTCACGCCGGGCATCCATTTTCCCCCCTCCCATTGTCAGATCATCTCTAATCAAAACCACCGGTTCCGGGAATAACTGCACACGTCACCGACCATTTTTGCTGATAAGAGGAATAAGTATGTGTATCATTTTTTTTCAACCTGTCAACCCTCTTTTTCCATCCTCCACCTCTGTCAGGAACGCCGGCGGGATCCTCCGGTTTCCCGGCCAAAGCCAATCCCAGTGGGCCGCAAACGGGAGGGATGAGAAGCCGTGCCAGGGCGGCTGGATTTCGGGATTGAAATTTTTCCAGATTTTGTCATGCTAAGGATGAGCCGGCACAGGAGGGAAAAAGCCTGGTTTCCTGTCATTCGTACCTGCAGGAACAGTTTTCTGAAGGCGCCGGCGCGCGGTATAATATACCAGGGAAATTACCCAGAAGCACCTCGGCAACACTGAGCTGGTTTGCTTGGCTCTCTGGAGCTCGCAGTGTTGAAAACCTTCGCCCTCATACTCCTGGTGCTGTCTCTGGCCTTGTTTTCCGGGTCCTGTGCCGTTCACCGGGCGGAAGCCCCTGCCATCAAGCCGCCTGAGGAAGAAGCCGATTGCAGCATACCCGTCCTGCAAGATGAACTGGCCCGCCTGGAACATGCACTGAAGGGGCCCGGCGAGGGAAGAGTAAATGACCTCTTGCGCGTGGCCCGTCTCTCCTTTTTGTTAGGGGAACTCAGTCCCAAAGAGGAAAAGAGCCGATACTTTGAAAAAGGCGAGCACTACAGCCAACTCCTGCTTCGGGAAAAACCTTATGGCGTTGAGGGACACTACTGGTTGGCCCTGAACCTTTGCGGCCTGGCCGAACAGGGCGGCGCCCGGCGGGGTCTGAAAATGGTACCGGAAATCGTCGAGGAACTGGAAAAGGCCCTTAAGGAAAACCCGGCCTACGACCAAGCCGGGCCGCACCGGGTTCTGGGCCGGATCTATTTTGAGTGCCCCTCCTGGCCGTTATCTGTCGGCAACATTCCCCAAGCCTACTCCCACCTGTCGGCCGCGGTGGCCATCGCACCGGAAAACAGCACCAACCACCTGTTTCTGGCGGAAACCTTGTTTAAAATGGGAAAAACCGAGGAAGCCCGCCAGGAGTTGCAGATGGTTCTCAATGGCACCCGCAACGCCCTGTGTCGAAAATTTCTGGAGGAGGACCGCCAGGAGGCCCTGCGCCTGCTGCAAAAGAAGTGATGCGCTGCAGGAGCGCGGCAAACCCGGCCCGGCCAAGGAGCCCTTCCTTCATAACATGGAGAGGAAGATAGGAAAACATCACAAAATTTTTAACAAGAAACGCCAGCCGGCCGATAAGGGAGTAAGAGGGTGTTGGTCCCCGGGACAAGGGAGGGGAGATGGCCTTGACGGGGAAAAAGCAGGCGATTACACTCGAGGTAAGAGAAGATTATGAAAATCAATGACATCAAGGGCCTGGAGCTTGAGCAGGTCGCTACCAGACAGACGGAACAGGTCAGGGCAGTCAAGGGTCAGGCCTCTGCCGAGCAAGGCGGGGGAGAACACGACGTGATCCGGCTGTCGCCCCAATCGCGGTTGATGCAAAAGGCCGGCGAGGTGGCCTATCAAACACCGGAGGTGCGCCCGGAAAAGGTGGCGGCCTTGCAGGACCCGGTGCAGCAGGGCACCTACGAGGTGGATTCCCAGAAGGTGGCCAACAGTATGATTGCCGGGATGATCCAGGAAAAATAAGACGTCTCGCAGCCAATTTCGTCCTCCAGGCAGGCCGGGGTCCCCCAGATCCCGGCCTTTTTTTGCCCTGTCCTGCCGGATTGTGCCCCAAGAGCTGGGTCCTGCAGCGCAGACTTGCCGGTGTCAGCCATGTCCATAAGCTGAACCCTGAAAACCGGCGCCAGTATTCCTTGTGCAAAGGCTGGCGGAAAGAGGTATTAATAGGGGTAACCTGTTCAGTTTCGCGGCAGGCCCCTTGAGAAAAGGGGGGCTGTGATTTTCCAGACAAAGAGGGCGTGGCGATGAGAAGATGGCTGGCAGTGGCTATGGCCGTGGGCGCAGTGTTGCTGTGGGGAAGTTCTTCCTTGTGTGCAGAAAAGGTGGTGATCACCGGGATAATCGCAGACTGGAAGCAGGTAAAGGCCAAGATTCCTGAAACCGCCTATTTCCAGTTGGTCAAGTACACCAACAAAATGAAAGGAACCACCGACCAGGAGGGCTTTGCGGCCTTTGATTCAAAGCTTCCGAAAATCAAGGTGCGGGACGACGGCTCTTTTAAGTTGACGCTCAAGGAATTACCCGAGGGGAAATATTTCATCGCCCTGCAGCGCGCGGTGCCGAAGGAGATTTACGGCGAAGACCACGAGGCTGCGGTTCCCATTCTGGTTACCGAAAAAGGAGCCTTGGTGATACAGGTGCCGGGGGAATTTCCCGTGAATGTGGGCAAGGTCTTTGTGGCCGTACGCTCCAAAAAACCACCAACCCCTGAAGAAGGCAAGAAAGAAGGGCCGGCTGCTGAAAAGACCGACGCGCAGCAGCCGAACCCTCCTGAAAAAAAATAGTCAGGAAAAGAAAGAGTAGTGGCGGAAGGCAGGGAGGGGCGGGTTTAAAACCCACCGTTGCTCCCTGGCCCTCTCCCCCCGTGAAACGCATTATTCTCTTGGCGGAGCAAAGGGCAAGGGGGGATTACCTGTGAGCTTCCAGTTCCTGGACCTTAGCCAGGAGCAGGCGGGCGGCCTCTTCCACTTCCGCAAGGGTGGTGGGTCGGCCCACTGACAGGCGCACCGCGCCCAGGGCCACTTCCGGCGACACTCCCATGGCGGTGAGCACCGGAGACGAACATTCCTCATCGCCGTGGCAGGCTGCACCCACGGAAGCCTCCAGGTCCCAGATGCCGGACAGAATGGCCCGCCCGGAAAGACCCGGAAAGGAAACATTCAGGGTATTGGGCAGGCGCGCCGTTGGCGGGCCGTTTAAGACCAGGTTGGGATACCCTGCCTCAAGGAGAGTGTGCAACCGGTCCCTGAGCTCCTGAAACCGGGCCTGATTGGCGGCGAGTCCTTCCCGGGCCAGGCGGCAGGCCTCGCCCAAGGCCACGATATAGGGGACATTTTCCGTGCCGGAGCGCCGTCCCCCTTCCTGGCCGCCGCCGTGGAGCAGGGGCTCGAATTTCGCACCCCGGCGGACAAACAACGCCCCGACACCCTTGGGCGCGTAGCACTTGTGGCCGGCCATGGTCAGAAAATCAACCTGGAGTTCCTCAACGTTGACCGGGATTTTTCCCACGCTTTGGGCCGCGTCGGTGTGCAGGAGAACCCCGGCCTCCCGGGTGATGGCTCCGATCTCGGCCACCGGCTGGATGGCCCCGGTCTCGTTGTTGGCGTGCATGACGCTCACCAGGATGCTCCGGGGAGTGAGCGCCTGTCGCACTTCTTCGGGGTCCACCAGGCCGTCTGAGTCCACCGGCAGGGTGGTGATTTCGAAACCCTGGGCCGCCAGCCATTGGCAGGGCACGGACACGGCGGGATGCTCCACCGCAGTGGTGATGATCTGCCCGGCCCGAAAATGCCAGGCCACCCCCTTGATGACCGTATTGCTGCCCTCGGTGGCGCCGCTGGTGAAAACGATCTCCTCCGGGGTGCACGACAGGGTTTCGGCCACCTCCTTTCTGGCCGCGGCCACCGCTTCTGCGGCCCGCCAGCCGTGCGGGTAGCCGCTGGCCGGGTTGCCGAACTCCTCTCCCAGAAACCCTGACATGGCCTTTACCACCTCAGGGGCGATGGGGGTGGTGGCGTTGTAATCCAGGTAAATCATGAGCTTTTCCCCCGGTGTTATCTAAGCCATTGACTCCGGTAATAAATTCACCTTATACTACGAAATACTTCTCAGAAGTAAAAAGGAAAAAGGAAAGCCTCAACACGTTCTTATCCTTTTTTCCTTTTCACTTTTTGCACGGTGGCAATCCATGTCGTCCCTGTCCCCGGTCATCTACCGTTTCTGCCGCGGGGTTCTGCGCCAGACCTGGGCACGTCTGCATCCGGTGCAGGTGGAGGGGCTCGAGCACCTGCCGGCCATGGGACCGGCGATTATCTGCCCCAAACATCAGCGGTGGGAAGACATTATCGCCGTCGGCGTGGCCCTGCCTCCACCCCTTTATTATATCGCCAAAGCAGAGCTTTTCGTTAACCATTTGCAGGGGGAATTTCTCCGGGCCCTCGGGGGCGTGCCGGTGGATCGCCAGAACCCCCGGGCCACCCTGTCCTCTTTTCGTCAGCTTCTCCCTCTGTTGCAACAACACGCCTATATCGTGCTGTTTCCGGAAGGCACCTATTTTCGGGGCCGCATGGGACCAGGCAAACACCGCCTGGTGAAGATGATCCTGAAACTCCAGGAGCAAAACGGCCTGGAACCCCTTCCTTTCGTACCTGTGGGTCTTTCCTATGATGAACCCCCCCGGTCTTCGGGACGGAGGGTTACAGTCCGGGTAGGCACCCCGCTGTTTGCCCCCGGTGCGAAACAGGGCGAGGCCCTCACCCGGGCCATCATGGAGAAGATTGCCGGATTGTGCGAGGGGCAGGAGACTGTGGCCGCCGCGCCCCCGGAGCCGGCCTATACCTGGTTTGCCAGAGGATAACGTGAGAGGTGGGTGAATTATTTGCGATTTTATTTTTGAAATTTTTCACAATTTTGGCTATTAACCAAGAGGAGATCGGCCATGCCGCGCCAAACCACCGGGAAAACGAAGAAGGAGACCGACACCATGGCGAAACAGAAGCGCTATTGCTATTCCTTTGAAGAAGGGGATGGCAAGAATAAGAAACTTTTGGGAGGAAAGGGCGCAGGACTGTGCAGCATGACCCAGATCGGGCTGCCCGTACCTCCGGGTTTTGTGATCACCACCGAGGCCAACGTGGATTATTTGGAACAGGGCAATCATTTTCCCGATGGTCTTATGGATGAAGTGCATGAATACATGGAGGCCCTGGAGAAGAAAACCGGCAAGGGCTTCGGCGACCCCAACAAGCCCCTCCTGGTGTCGGTGCGCTCCGGTTCGGCTCTTTCCATGCCGGGTATGATGGACACCATCCTGAACCTGGGGTTAAATGACGAAACGGCCAAAGGCCTGGCCAAGCTTACCGGGGATGAACGCTTCGTTTATGACGCCTACCGGCGCTTCCTGCAGCTCTTCGGCAAAATCGGCCTGGGGGTGCCGGATGCCGAATTTGACGCCATCTTTGAAGAAATAAAGGAAAAATACCACGCCGCGGTGGATACCGAACTGGACGCCCAGGCCCTGCACGAGGTGGTGGAGCGCTTTAAAGAGGTGATCAAGAAAAATACCGGCCGGCCATTTCCCCAGGACCCCTGGGCCCAACTGTTCCTCGCCATCGAGGGGGTCTTTAAGTCCTGGATGGGCAAAAGGGCCGTGGACTACCGCCGTCAGTTCAACATCACCAAGGAAATGGCTCACGGCACTGCCGTGAATATCTGCACCATGGTCTTCGGCAATATGGGGAATGATTCCGCCACCGGCGTGGGCTTCACCCGGGACCCGGGGACCGGCGAAAATGTTCTGTACGGCGACTATCTCATCAACGCCCAGGGCGAGGACGTGGTGGCCGGCATCCGCACCCCCCGGCCCCTCAAGGAGCTGCGCACCGACATGCCGGAAATCTACAAGCAGCTCGAAAAGCTGCGCAGCACCCTGGAGCACCATTACCGGGAGGTGCAGGACTTCGAGTTCACCATCGAAAAGGGCAAGCTCTACATGCTGCAGACCCGGAACGGCAAGATGAACGCCTGGGCTTTGTGCAAAACCTCGGTGGACATGGTGAAAGAAGGCCTCATCAGCGAGGAGGAGGCGCTCCTGCGCATTGATCCGGACTTTTTGGAGCAATTCCTGCACCGCCGCATTGACCCGGACTTCAAGCAGGAGCCCCTGGCCGTGGGCATCCCGGCCTCCCCCGGCGCGGCCACCGGCAAAGTGGTCTTCGACGCCGACCGGGCTGAGCACCTGGGCAATCAGGGAGAAAAGGTCATCCTGACCCGGGTGGAAACCAAGCCGGAGGACATTCATGGCTTCTTCGCGGCCCAGGGAATCCTTACCAGCCGGGGCGGCAAGACCTCCCACGCTGCAGTGGTAGGCCGGGGTATGGGCAAACCCTGCGTTTCCGGGGCTGAGGGCCTGGACATCAACTATGATCTGAAAGAAGCCCGGGTGGGCGGGGTGACCATCAAGGAAGGGGACATCATCACCATCGACGGCACCGCCGGCGCAGTATTTCTGGGCGCCGTGCCCATGCTGGACCCGGACCTGCCTTCGTCCTTGAAAACCCTGATGGAATGGGCCGACAAGTACGCCAAGATCCAGGTCTATGCCAACGCCGACACCCCGGATATGGCCCAGAAAGCACGGGAGCACGGGGCCATGGGCGTCGGCCTGTGCCGCACCGAGCGCATGTTCAACGAAGCGGACCGCCTGCCCCTGATGCGCAACATGATCCTAGCGGACACCCCCGAGGAGCGCAAACGTTGGGCCGACAAGCTTCTTCCCATGCAGCGGGGGGATTTTGTGGAGATCTTCAAGGCCATGAACGGGCTGCCGGTCACCATCCGCCTTTTGGACCCGCCCCTGCATGAGTTCCTGCCCACTATTGAAGAATTAGTCAACGAAATAAATCGGTTAAAAGAATTCCGGCAGATCATGTACGCCCTGGAACAACTCCCCGGTACCGTGGCCATGCTGGACCCGGAACTGTACAAGCAAATGCCCAGCATTGAAACCATGATCAAGGAGTTCGCCAATTACCGGGCCAAGGGCCTGGACCAGAAACTCCTCCAGCAAAAAGAGCAGGTGCTGCGCCGGGTGCGGGTGCTCCATGAATACAACCCCATGCTGGGCAACCGGGGCGTGCGCTGCGGCATTTCCTTCCCGGAAATTTACGATATGCAGGTGCAGGCGATCTTCGAGGCTGCGGCCATTGCCCTGCGGGAAAAGGTCGATGTGCGACCGGAGATCATGATCCCCAATGTCTGCACTGTCCAGGAATTGCTCTGGGTCAAGCCCCGGGTGGAACATATCCACAAGGATGTGGAAAAACGCTACAACGTCAAAATCAAGTACAAGTTCGGCACCATGGTGGAAATCGCCCGGGCCTGCCTGAGGGCGTCCCGCATCGCCACGGTGGCGGAATTTTTCTCCTTCGGCACCAACGACCTCACCCAGGGAACCTTTTCCTTCTCCCGGGAAGACGCGGAGAACAAGTTCCTGCCCATTTACAACACCGAAAAGATCCTGCTGCACAATCCCTTCGAGATCCTGGATGAGCTGGGAGTGGGGAGACTCATGCAGATCGCGGTCACCGAAGGCCGCCAGACCCGGCCGGACCTCAAGATCGGCATCTGCGGCGAACACGGCGGCCAACCCCAGGCCATCGAGTTCTGCCACCGCATCGGCTTAAACTACGTGTCCTGCTCTCCCATGCGCATTCCCATCGCCCGCATGGCTGCAGCCCACGCGGCCATCAAGGAAAAGAAGGGGATCGCCCCGGTGGCCCGGGCGCTGTAAGGGGAGAGCCAGAGTTTTTTGGGGGGAGGGCCAGGGAGCGGTGTCCCTCCCTCTCCCCATCCTTTCTGCGCGGGCCGAGAAAGACGGGGCGGGAGTTTCAGATCATGTATGGAGCTTGGAAGGTATTGCGGCTTTAATTCGATAATCGGAGAAATAAAATAGCTCGATCTTACTGGTTTTTCACCATCAGTTGAAATTTCTGCTCTCTTTCAATTCGTCGCTGTTTGGTTCCATAGATAAAGGTTCCCACCAAGGACACAAGCATAGCACCGCCAAGTGCAGCACCAGGCCACCCTTGACCCGCGTAAATACATAATCCTGAGAGTGAAGGACCAGTTATCCCCAACAATAACGCAAAGATAACACCTAAGAGGCTATTGCGTATCTCAGCAGATAAATATCTTGATTCTAACTGCTGGCGGTGAGCAGATTGATTCTCAGCCATTACCAAAATTCTTTCTGCTGATCCGGGAACAACCCGCTCATAATTTTCCAATAATTCTGGAGGTGGGAGCGGCCCCGAATGGAAGGCCATTTGGGCACGAATCTGAGCAGAGGAAGGTTGCTTAGCGGTAGGGAGATTCTGTGAGGGTTTGTTTCTGCGGGGCACCTTTTTCTCTAAGCTTTTTCTTGCCCTTCCGCATAGTTGTTTATGGCTGCTGCAATGTCTTCCCCCACTGCCTGCCAATCAGACATTATAGCGCGGGTATCTGCCTCTTTCGGAGAGATGGACTCATTGGCAACCATCATGGTTCCATATAGATCCATAACTCTTCCCATACCCTCGAAAAATCCAAGACTTGCAAATAACTTTAAGTTAGTCATTTATATATCCCATTTGGGTCAACCTTCTTCAAATTTACACAGACCAAAAATCTTATACTAAATTAAATTTAAGATTTAAGGCCAGGGTGTGTCAACCCTTCTCCATTTTGCGGGGGGAGGTTTTTATATATTAATTCGGCTAAAAAAGCCAGAACAAAAATCCTCTCGCAGGAAGGATGACGTTTGTTCTATTGCTATTGATTTTCAAATGCAAGAATATTCTTCACTATCACTCCCTCAAACAACTATCCTCCCAGAGCGATGGCCAGGGCGGTGGTGAGCTTCACCACGTCCGAGTCGGTTTTGCGCAGGAAGCGGGAGAGAAGCTGGGCCAGGCGCAGCATGATCTTGATGCCGGTGGCGCTGTTCTCCCGGATGAATCTGAGAAAATCATCCCGGTTCAGCTCCAGAAGCTTGCAGTCGGTCAAGGCTGTAACGGTGGCGGTACGGGTATCGTTTTCCAATAAAGCCATCTCCCCGAAGGAAACCCCGTCGGCGGCCTTGAGCCGGATCATCCGTTTTTCCTTGGGAAGGTCCTGGTCCAGCACCAGGGTAAGGCGCTTGGTAATGTTGACCTCGCCTTCCCGCATGATGTACATGCTGTCCCCCGATTCCCCTTCTTTGATGATCACCGAATTTGCGGAGAAGAAGCGATGCCTGGCGAGCTGCAAAACCTTCTGCAACTCCTCCCCATCCAGGTCCTGGAAAATAAAGATTTTTTTATAAAAATTCAAGTCTTCCATGGCTGGTCATCAGAGATCGGGGGGATGTGAAGCAATCACCACCGCCTTGTCGTGGGGGCCCAGAATGTCGCTGTCCGACGGATTGATGTGAAATTCCATCTTGGCCCGGCCGAAAAGATGGGTCATACCAGTTTCCACGAACTTGCTGCGGATGAATTCATCGATGGAAGAGGGTTCGTCCCCCAGGAGGTCCTCCAGGGACAGGGCCCGGCCCTCACTGTAGGTGGCAATGAGCAGGGCCTCGTGCTGGTCTTTGAGATAAGTGGATAGTTCTTTAACCGGCCGGCCATGAAACGTCGAAGGCACATCCACAGCCCAGATTGTATAGCCCTCGGCGTTGAGCAGCGCGTCCATGATCCGGTAAAGTCCCGGAGAGGCAATGGCTCCGGCCATGATGGAGCTGTCGTATTGTCCCCGGATGAAGATCTGCTCGGCCCCGGCCCGCTCCAGGTAGGGTTTATTCTCCGACCTGAGCAGTTCCGCCAAAATTTTGATCTTGGGATTGAGGGATTTCAGGGTGAGCGCGGTGATGAGGGTGCGCTGATCCACATCTGCGGCCGTGTCGCCTTCCTGCCGGCTGGCCAGGATGATGCTCTTATAGGCATGACGGACGTTGGCCCTGATCAGGACCTCTTCCCGGGAATGCTCCCCCCACACAAAAAGAGGCTCATGATCGGGATACTTGGCCCTGAGAGCTTCCATCTTTTCGGTGGCCAACTGGTTCACCAGCACCACCGGGACCGAGGAAGGAAGGCGGTGAAGAAGCTGATTCAGGAGAGTTTCCCCGTCATGATGCCACCCCAGGATAACGATATGACCGGTTTCCTTAATGGTTTCCAAGCCACGCTCCCGACGAAACTTCCGCTCAATGAAAATGGAGGCCACCGTGGCGGTGATCAGGGAAAAGCTGAGCAGGCCCCCGATCATCAAAGCGACGCCGACGACCTTGCCCCAAAACGTTTTGGGGACGACATCGCCATATCCTACCGTGGTGATGGTGACTACAGCCCACCAGATGCCCTCCCCGAAACGCTGGAGAGGAGTGCTCATTCCCTCGGGGGATTCCGTCAAAAAAAACCCCAGACCTCCCAGAATGACCAGGAGGAGGACGAAGGTGGCCAGCGCAAACACCCGCTCCCGATGGAGGGTGCGGATGATATTGACCAGGGTCTCTCGCAACACAGCCCTTTCGAGGGTTGGTCCGGCTTTTTGGGCTCAGGGATCCCCCTCAGACTTCCCCTTGGTATTGGCGACGGTGGCAGCTTGCGGCCTTGATGGGTCCGCCCGCCTGCCCCAGGTTTATTCTTCCCGGCCGGCCGCCCTGCCAGCGGCGATGTCAAGCGTACCTGGCGCACCAGGGTCCCTCGCCGGGCGGCAAGGGCCGGCATGGTACTCACCCTCAGCCACCCAGCCCTTTCCTGGACGGCTCAGGCTTCGAAATAGGAGGCGCAGGAGGTGTCAGACTCCCAGACGCTTACCCGGCAAACTTTCACTCCTCCATCGTTTATGGTCGCGCCCAGACGCTCGAACAGATACCGGGCCAGGTTTTCCGAGGAAGGGTTCTGCCGGCGAAAGGCCGGGAGCTCATTAAGATATTGGTGATCAAGCTCGGCCAGCACTTCCCGGGTTTTGGCCTTGACTGCCCCAAAATCCCTGACCAGGCCGGCATCGTCCAGCCGGTCACCCTGTAAAAAAACTTCCACCTTCCAGTTATGGCCATGCAGGGATTCACACTTGCCATAAAAATTTTCCAGGCGATGGGCCGCGGCAAAATCAGTGACAATCTTGAGTTCGTACATCAGTTACGGCGAGCCTCCTTTAAGGCGGCGATATCGGGTCTCCATGCGGTCCGTGAGCGTCTTCAGGTCGGTTCGCAGGCTGGCCAGGTCCCGGTGCCTTTTGGCCTCCAGGGCCTTTAATTCCTTGATCCAAAATTCCAGGAGGGCCAGTTCCCGCTGACGGAGCTCCTCTTCCACTTTCTGCTTCAACTGCTTCAGGTGCACCGGATCCATGCGAACTCTCCAATATGCTCTTATTACTTGAAAAATGCCTTCCTGTCAATCCGGAAAGCCGGGAGAGCACGGGAGGCAGGCGCGGGCCTCTCTCTGCCCTGCCTCGACAACTTTAAAAGTATTCCACCGGCCAGCCGCGCTCCCTCGCCAGCCGTTTCAAGGCCCGGGTGGGACTGACGGCCACCGGGTGGCCGACGCTTCCCAGCAGGGGTATATCTTCTTCATGGTTGCCGTACGCCGAAGAGCAGGCAAGGTCCAGACCCTGGCTATGGGCCAGCTTTTCCAGGAGCAGGCGCTTGTTTTCCCCCCGGGGATGCATGCCGCTGATGGCGCCGGTGAATCTGCCGTTGACCTGCATGAGTTCCGTGGCGATGAGCCAGTCGGCGTCGAGGTGCTTTTGCAGGGGGAGCATCAAAAAAGTCAGGGAGCCGGTGAGGAGGATGATTTTCCGTCCGCCGGACCGGTGTGCCTGAAGCCGCGCCACTGCCGCGGGACGCAGGCGGGGCAGGATAACTTCTTCAAAACAGCGGCGTCCCAGGTGTTCCATCTCCGCCACCGACACCCCTGCCAGATAGGACTTGTTGCAAAAGCGTTCACCGGGGGCGGCCGCCAGGCGTGCCAGAAAACCAAAGGCCCGGGGGAGACTAAGCTTCCCGGTCTGCACCAGGTAGCGGAAAAACAGGCGCTCGGTCCCCCCCTGCACCAGGGTGCCGTCTACGTCGAAAATGGCGGCTGCTTTCATGACCCAACCATAATGAAGGCACAAGGAAAAAGAGAAGCCTAAGTTCGCGTTTCTGGTGGTTTTTCAACAGCCGGTTCGTTTAGAGGCTGGCATCGGCCTCAGGATGGTTCCTGTCGAAATACAGGCGCCCGTCCACCAGGACCGGGAAGCCCCGGATGATGCACAGCCCCACGGTCAGCCACACCAGGCTCTGATACAGGGGTTGCCAGGCAAGAAGATAAGCGGGATTTTGCAGGGCCAGGGCGTGAATCAGCCAGAGACAGGCGAAGGTCACCACTTTGGCAAGGCCATAGAAACCCCGCATAAAGCGGGAAGCCACGAGAAAACGGCCCCAGGAAGTATGCATCATGGTAAAGCCGGCCTTCCCCCGGGCCAGGGCCACCCCCCGGACGCCATCCACCACGAAGGAACGCACCAGGAAGATCACCGGGACCCAAAAAGACACCAGATCAAGATACATGAAGGCGATCCACAGGACATTTTCCACGGTGCGGTCCAGGGCGATGTCCAGAACCGCCCCCAGATCGGTGGTTTGGCGGCGCTGCCGGGCCACCGCGCCGTCAAGCCAGTCCATCAGGAACAAAATGCCAAGGAGAGCCAAGCCCACAAGCTGCCAGTGCCAGGTGGACGCATAGAGCAGCATGGCGAGGAGAACCACCAGGAGGGGCAAGCGGGCCAGGGTGATAAGATTAGCTAGGATCATGGCTTGCCTTGCTTTTTTCTCCCGCAAACCATATGTCCCCTCAGCGCATGACACAGGGGAAATCAACATGCAGCGACCGGTTGCCGCCGACTTACCTCCTCACCTTACCAAAATGTGATGGAGTTGCATAGCGGAGAAGTCCTTGGAGAGTTTTTCCGGCCACTTTCCCGGCAGGGGTTTCTAAGGTAAGGGTTTTATGCTATGGTCGAATCACGACAGACGCCAATTTTTTCCCGGGAGGGGGGATGCACATGAACCAGACAAGTCCCAATTCCCTCAAAGCCGGCGACGTTGTGGCGCGGCGGTATGTAATCCTGCGCCATCTTCGGGATGAATCTTGCGGCGGCGTATGGTTGGCCCAGGACCGCGCTCTGGGGGTGGATGTGGGCCTCAAGTTCATGCCCCGGCGGTCGCCCGCCTTTGAGACGGTCCGGGAGGCCCTGCGCCGGGAAGGGGCGCTGGCCCTGAAACTCCGTCATCCTCACATCCTGCAGGTGGTTCACTTTGAGGAGGCCGAAGAGGGGGTCTATCTCATCCAGGAGGCCTTTCAAGGGGAGACCCTTCTGGCCCACCTGAACCGCCTGGAGCGCTTCCGCCTGCCGTATGCGCTCAACCTCCTGGAGCAGGTTTCCGGAGCCCTGGCCTATGCCCACCAGTTTCACGAGGTGCATCATTCCCTGGACCCCTCCAACCTGCTCATCGATGACAAAACGGTTAAACTGACGAATTTCGCCTGCTCCCCGCCGCCCGCAGAGGAAACCCAGGTCACCCGCCTGGAGCTCAGAGCCTATGTGGCTCCGGAAGTCATTCAGGGGGAGCCGGTCTCGCCGGCCTCCAATGTTTTCTCCCTGGGAGTGCTGGGCTTTCGCCTTGCCGCGGGAAGCCTCCCTTATCCGCTCACCTTTGATGAACCTGTACCCTATCGCTTGGAAAAGATGCCGGTGGACCTGGAAGAAATTCCCCTGCCCCTGCAAAATTTGCTCATCCAGTGCCTGGCCCCGGATCCTCGGGACCGATTCGAGGACGCCGGTCAATTCCTGTCCGCCCTGGAGCAGCGCCGGGAGTCGTTCCGGACCCCCTCTTACGGCAGGAGGATGGGCTGGAATCCGGGGATACAGGGCCAGGCTGCCGGGATCATAGAGACCATCTCCCGAATTTGGAGCCGGTTTTGGGAGGGGAGCAAGGGCGCGGCCGGAAGGATCACCGAGGGCATCCGGAATTTCACGGAGCATGAAGACCCGGGTCTGGTGCGGCGGGTGCTCATCGGCATCACGGGAACCGTGCTGGTCCTGATCCTCATTATATGGGGCGCCCGGGCCATGTTGCGGAAGACCGCAGCGCCGCCGGCACCGCGGCCGTCGATGTCGGCCCCGTCCATACCGGAAACTCCGTCAGCCAGCGAGGCAAAACCGCCCCAAGCCGGGGTGCCCCCCTTAAAAGCCGGCAGCGAACCGGTGCAGACGCCGCCCCACGCGGCCGTCAAACCGGCGCCCACCCCGGCTTTCCCGAAAGAGACGAAAGCAAGCCCGGCACCCAAAGAGCATTATCAGGTGTGGGTGGCTACCTATCGCGATTATGGCGATGCCCTGCTCCTGAAGAAAAAAATCCAGGCTAAAAATATCCCGGTCACGGTTTACCGGGGGGCTTATGACAAGAAAGTCTATTTTGCCGTCAAGGCGGGACCCTTCGCCAGCAAGAAGCAGGCAGAGGGCGTTGCCGTCAACCTCAAAAACAGTTTACAATTAAGCCAAACCCCGAAACTGGTCAAAAGCAAAAACGAGGCCGCGAAAACTTCTCTTACCAAAGCAAACAGATGAGCGCACCTGTACTCTTTACCGATTTTTCCGGACTGGGCCCGCGCCACCAGGGGAAGGTGCGGGATATTTACGATCTGGGCGACCGCCTGTTGCTGGTGGCCTCCGACCGCATTTCGGCTTTTGACGTGGTGATGGCCGACCCCATTCCCGACAAGGGCAGGATCTTGACTCAGATCTCGGCGTTCTGGTTCAATCTTTTGTCCGACGTCATCCCCAACCACCTCATTTCCCTGGACGTCAACGACTTCCCGCCGGCCTGCCAGCCCTACCGGGAGATCCTGGTCGGCCGCACCATGCTGGTCAGGAAAACCAAGCCCCTGCCGGTGGAGTGCATCGTCCGGGGGTATCTGGCCGGCTCCGGCTGGGCGGATTACCGGAAAACCGGAGCGGTCTGCGGCATTTCCCTGCCCCCTGGGCTCAGGGAATCAGACCGTTTGCCAGAACCTATCTTCACCCCGTCCACCAAGGCGGAGTTGGGCACCCACGACGAAAATATCACCTTCGAGGCGGCCGCCGCCGCCATCGGCGCCGACCTGGCAGCCAGAGTCAAGGAAGTCAGCCTGACCTTATACCGCCGGGCCAGCGCCTGGGCCGAACCCCGGGGCATAATCCTGGCGGACACCAAGTTCGAGTTCGGTCTCATCAACGGGGAGCTTATCCTCATCGACGAGATCCTCACCCCTGATTCCTCCCGGTTCTGGCCCAAGGACGACTATGCCCCGGGGAGGCCCCAGAAGAGTTACGACAAACAGTATCTGCGGGATTATCTGGAATCCCTGGGCTGGAACAAACAGCCGCCCCCGCCGCCGCTCCCCCCCGAGGTCCTGGCCAACACCCGGGCCAAGTACCTGGAGGCCCTAAAAAGCCTGACGGGAGAGGATTTGGCCTGAGTATTTGGGGGAGGCTAAGTACAGTGGTTCATAAATACGGTAACGTATTTTTCCCCTATGCCGCGAGGCGTTCTGGAAATGCCTCGGACGGGTTAAGTTTATGCAACAACTCATTGAGATCGCGCCGGGTAAACTTCC
>Ga0078972_1001996_pt1 | contig 71134 bp, 75 predicted proteins | sample YelNatPaOPGAMG01_FD_67568 | JGI IMG/M metagenome (GOLD analysis project Ga0078972, IMG submission 67568) | Hot spring thermophilic microbial communities from Obsidian Pool, Yellowstone National Park, USA - OP-RAMG-01 (SPADES assembly) (version 2) | ecosystem: Environmental > Aquatic > Thermal... | reverse complement strand
CCCGACAAACCCGAGGGCAGCTCCACCTATACGGTGATGCGGAAGCGCCCCTTGAGGCGCCGGCGCTTGAGAACGTTGCGGCCATCCGTGGTCCTCATGCGCTGCAGGAACCCGTGTACCCTTTTGTGGCGGCGGTTCTTGGGTTGGTACGTTCGCTTCATCCGTGGCCTCCCATAATCATAACGCGCTATTATAGCACACGGAGGGCGATGCCCGGCAATGCCCAGGAGGCGTGATGCACGGGCTGCCATCGTTGTAGCAGGAACGGAAGAGGTTGTATGCCATGGCGGTAAACGATCGAAATAGCGCTTCGGACTATGCGGAGTATGCCGGCCCCATCCGATGGGTGATCCTGGTGTCGGTAATGCTAGGCACCATCATGGAGGTGCTGGATGTGAGCATCGTGAACGTGGCCATTCCCGATATGATGGGGAACCTCGGCGCCACGTTGGATCAAATAGGATGGGTGTCCACAGGATATATCATTGCCAACGTGATTGTGCTGCCGTTAACGGGCTGGCTCTCTGCTAGGTTCGGACGGCGCAAGTATTTGGCTGCCTCAATGATGCTTTTCACCGCAGCCTCGTTCTTTTGCGGTACCTCACGCTCCCTCAACGAGCTGATCTTCTTCCGCGTGCTGCAGGGAACAGGCGGCGCAGCCCTCATCTCTACGGCCCAAGCCACTCTGATGGAGGTATTTCCTCCACAGCAACTGGGCATGATTCAGGGCATTTATGGCATCGGCGTAATTGTAGCTCCCACAGTAGGGCCCACGTTGGGGGGATGGATCACCGACACGTACACCTGGCCGTGGATCTTCTTTGTAAACATACCCATCGGCATCGTGGCAACTACGCTCGTGCTCCTGTTTCTTAGGGACAGTCGCTACCAGCAGGCAGGGCGCCGGAAAGTGGATGCAGTGGGGATCGGCTTCTTGGCCATCGGATTGGGAAGCTTGCAAACGGTTCTGGAGCGGGGCAATCGCGAAGATTGGTTCGATTCCCAGATGATCGTTTGGCTTACGGTAACGGCTGTGGTGTTTCTGGTGCTCTTTGTATGGTGGGAGCTGCGCACGCCGGAGCCCGCGGTGAACTTGCACATCCTGCGGAACCGGGGTTTCACTGCGGGCACGGTATTCGCGTTGGCGGTGGGATTCGGGTTGTATGGGGGTGTATTCATCCTGCCGGTATTCCTGCAGGACTTGCGTCACTACACTGCCGAACAGACCGGGCTCATCTTTTTGCCTGGAGGTTTGGCCACGATGTTCGTGACGCCGATTGTGGGGAGGATGGTGAATCGAATCCCTCCGCGAATACTCGCCGGCGTGGGAGCCGTGCTCTTTGCCGTGTCCATGTACATGCTTCATTTCCTTACGATGGACACAGGGCCCGAACACCTCTTTTGGCCCCTTGTGTTGCGCGGGGCCGCATTGGGATGGATCTTCATCCCGTTGAGCCTGGCTACTTTGCTGGGGCTCGCCGGGCGTGAGCTGGCTTACGGCACGGGCCTCTTTAATTTGGCCAGGCAACTTGGTGGAAGTGCGGGCATCGCCTTCCTTTCCACGTTCCTAGACCGAAGGACGGTACTGCACAATGCCCGGTTGCTCGAGCACATCACCCCGTACAGTGCCGCGGCGACGATCCGCATCAAGGCGCTTGAGGCCGGTTTCATCAGCCGGGGCTCCATGCCGGCTATTGCGCACAAGCAGGCGTTGGCCGCAATCCAGGGAACGGTGTATGGCCAGGCATCCGTGATGGCGTTCAACGACGCCTTCCTTGTCATCTGCTTCGCGTTCCTTGGAGTGCTCCCGCTCCTCTTGTTCTTTAACAAGGGGCTTCCGGTGGGTATACGCGGCGGCGCAACAATGGACTGATTTCGAGCGTCCCACACAGGAAAAGCCCGCGTCTCCGTTTAATGTATGCGCCGCTAAGGGTGCTTTTGTGAGGAGGAACGCAATGCCCAGACCGGATGGCCGCGCGGCGGATGAGCTGCGACCCATCAAATTAACCCGCGGCTTCATGAAATATGCCGAGGGCTCATGCCTGGTGGAATTCGGCGACACCAAAGTCATTTGTACGGCCACCGTTGAGGATCGGGTGCCACCCTTTCTTAAGGGGTCCGGCCAAGGTTGGGTCACCGCGGAGTACGGAATGATGCCACGAAGCTGCCGCGAGCGCACCCCTCGGGACACGAAGGGACCTGGCGGCCGTACCGTGGAGATCCAACGACTGGTGGGTCGCAGTTTGCGATCCGTGACAGACTTGGCATCTCTTGGCGAGCGCACGATCCTTTTGGACTGCGATGTGATGCAAGCAGATGGCGGTACGAGAACGGCTTCTGTTACGGGAGCATTTGTGGCCCTGGCAGAGGCCGCCCAATGGATGGTAAAGGAGCGGCTTCTCCGCAAACTTCCCTTTTCCGACCTCGTGGCGGCTGTGAGCGTGGGTATCGTCATGGGGGAAGACGTGCTGGACCTTTGCTACGACGAGGATCGGTATGCGGCGGTGGATATGAATGTTGTGATGACCGATAAAGGGCGTTTCATCGAGGTCCAGGGTACAGCGGAGGGGGCTCCCTTCGACCGGGCACGCTTGAACCGGCTTCTTGATCTGGCTGCCGGGGGCGTCCGTCAGATCGTGCAAATACAACGGGAAGCCCTTGCCGGCATCCTCTAGGAGGGCGGTAGTGGCCACGGCGTCCGTAGTTGGGAATGAGTTGGCAGGGCGAACAGCGCTCGTGACGGGCTCTTCGAGAGGCATCGGAGCAGCCATCGCGCGCGCATTGGCTGCCGCAGGGATGCGCGTGATGGTCCATTGCCACCAGGAGTTAGCTGCTGCCCAAGAAGTCCTGGCCGCGCTACCAGGCGAAGGGCACGGCCTCGTACAGGCGGATGTGTCCGTGCCGGCGGAGTGCTTGCGACTTGTGCAGACCACGCTAGATCATATGGGCCACTTGGATGTCCTGGTGAACAATGCAGGCATTTATGAGAAGCAGTTGTTTACTACGCCGGAATACGGCGAGTGGCTGAATGCGTGGCAGCGCACGTTGGACACGAACCTTATGAGTGCGGTGAACCTCACGTATTGCGCACTTCCCCATATGCTTGCGCGCGGGCGGGGGAAGATCATCAACATCGCGTCACGGGCGGCCTTCCGCGGCGAAACCGAGGCTCCTGCTTATGCGGTGAGCAAGGCCGGTATGGTGGTCTTTACGCGATGCCTCGCACGGGCGCTCTCGGCGCAAGGCGTTTTATCATACAACATTGCTCCCGGTTGGGTGGAGACGGCCATGGCGCGGGAAGGCATGGAGACCATGCGCGAAAGCATTCTCGCCGAGATCCCCATAGGGCGGATTGCCACGCCGGAGGACGTAGCGCAAGTGGCCCTCTTCCTCGCGTCGGATGCCGCAGATTACCTTACCGGCGTAACCATAGATGTTAACGGTGCCTCCTACTTTCACTGATTGCGGGACGCTGCGTTCAACAAAATGGCCCGTCCCCTTGCGGGAACGGGCGCCATCTATGCGATGGTCTTCAAGTGAAAAGGAGGACATGCGCACTTTCCAATACGCCATTCCCTACCGTTTGGTTCCTATTCCATGAAAGATGATCTTTGCCCAGGTACGGCCGAAACATCCCAACCCAGCCGAGACGAGAACTCCATGCCGAAGCTCCCCAACTACCGCCGATGTTTCGTATGTGGGGACGGCAACCCTGCTGGCCTTACGGTGCGCTTCCATACCGATGGCGCTAAGGTATGGACGCGTTTTGTTGCAAAAAAGCGCCATATGGGGTATGCGGGCATCACCCATGGCGGGGTATTAGCGGCGCTGCTGGACGAGACCATGGGATGGGCGCCCTGTGTCACAAGCCGGCGCTTCTGCATGTCTGTAGAAGTGTCCGTGGAGTTCCTTCGGCCGCTTCCGCTGGGCACACCCGTGATCGCGACGGGTTGGCCACAAGACACGCGGCGAAGGATTTGGCAAGCCCATGGCGAAATCCGCGGCGAGGATGGAGTTCTCTATGCACGGGGCCGCGGCAGGTACATACCCATGACCGAGGAGCAGACGTGCGACGTTGTACGCTACCTAACCTTCGATGAGGGATGCGTTGCGCCCGAGGAAATTGCGCCCTATTGCTCCCACGATGCGGACGCTCCGGACCCGCCCGAGGGGGCGTAGCCTCAGGAGGTCCTCCCCATGACCGGCCGTCTCTTTGACCTGGACGAACCATCGGGCGCAGATGATTACGACGCCGTGCTCTTCGGGGCCGACCCCACCCAGCGCATCGTTGCCGTAGAGCCAGGCGACACGTCCGTTTCCATCTGGCGCCGACTGGAAGACGATCGCGTGGAACATTGGGAGGAGCCATTTCGCCCTTGGCTGATTACACGGGCGCCCAACCCACTGATTGGTGCGGATCCGGAGGAGTTAGAGGGGCAAGGCTTCCGGTATCTGTACGAGTTTACATCTTTGGGGGAATATCGTGCCGCTGTAACGCATCTGCGCGACAACCACGTGGAGCATCTTACGGCGGCCACGCCTGCGCGCCTGGCGCTGATGCACTCGGGCAAAACACTCTTTAAGGGGATGCGTTTCGATGATATTGTGCGCATGCAAGTGGATATCGAAACGCAAACGCTGGACCGCCGCGACCCGGATAGCCGGATTCTGCTTATTGCCGTAGCCGACAATCGTGGCCTGCGTGAGGTCCTCGCCGGCGACGAGGCGGACATCCTGCAGGCATTCGTAGAACTTGTGCTTCGTCGTGATCCGGATGTGCTGGAAGGTCACAACATCTACGGCTTCGATCTGCCGTACCTTATGGAGCGGGCCAAGAAGCTACGCGTGCCCTTCACCATAGGCCGAGGAAGAACGGAACCTCGCATAGAACGCAGGCGCAACTGTGCGATTGGCGCGACGAACCGCCCCTTCGACCCGGTAACGATCCCAGGCCGCCACGTGTTGGACACGTACCTATGCGTTCAGCGATACGACTGGGCGCGTGGCGCACTGAGCAGCTATGGTCTCAAGGAGGTGGCGCGTTCCCTTGGGATCGCCCATGCGAACCGGATCGAGGTTCCCCGGGACCAAATGTCTCGGCTCTATCGCGAGGATCCCGAGCGCATCCGGGAATATGCCCTTCAGGATGTGGTGGAGACCGCGCGCCTCGCCGAAATTGTGACCCCCACGGAATTCTATATGGTGCAGATGGCTCCGGACACGTACAGCTCTTCTGCGGTGAGCGGCACCGGCGAACGCATTAACGCCATCCTGTTGCGCGCCTATCTTGCCAATCGCCATGCCATACCGTCGCCGCAGCAGCCACGTCCATTTCCCGGCGGCTATACTGAAGTTCGCCGCACAGGGGTGATCCGAAGAGTGGTCAAAGCCGATGTAGAGAGCCTGTATCCCAGCATCATGCTCTCGTTAGGGATTAAGCCTCAGTCCGATACCCTCAATATCTTCCTCCCTGCACTAGCCGCACTTACGGCGCGCAGGCTTCGGGCGAAGCAGCGAATGGCCGTCTCCCATGGGGCGGAGCGGGCCTATTGGGACGGCCTACAAAGCTCCTTCAAAGTGCTGATCAACTCTTTCTATGGGTATTTGGGCGCCCCCGGCTTCCATTTCAATGATTACGATGCTGCGGCACGTGTGACGGAGGAGGGAAGGCGCATCGTGCAGCAGATTGCCGAGCGCCTGGAGGCAAGTGGTGCAGCCGTCATCGAGATAGACACGGACGGCGTCTACTTCACACCCCCGCAATCGGTAGAGGGCGAGGATGCCGAGCGTGCCTACGTGGAGCAGATCGGGGCGGATTTGCTGGAAGGCATTCGCCTGGCATTCGACGGGCGGTATCGCGCGATGGTGTCGCTAAAGACGAAGAACTACGTTCTGGAAACCTACAACGGCGACATGGTGATCAAAGGCTCGGCGCTGCGCAGCCGGGCCGACGAGGAGTTCGGCAGGGAGTTTTTGGCGGAGGCGATCCGCTTGTTGCTCCAGGGCCGCAAGGAAGAAATTGCCCGTCTGTATCACGACACGGCGGAGGCCATTCGGCGCCACGAAGTGCCCGTGCACAAGCTGGCTCGCCGAGAGCGCATTACCGAGAAGACGCTAACGAGCCCGGCGAATCGGCGGCTAATGGCAGTGGTTTCCGGTATGCCCATCGGCGAGATCGTTGCGGTGTACGAGCGGCGAGACGGCTCGTTGGGCCGCATCGAGGACTACGAGGCCAATGGCAGGGACGAGAATACGGCCCAATACCTTCGGAAGCTGTACCAATTTGCCCGTCGCCTTCAGGAAGCGATAGGTCCGGAGTTTGACCGGTTGGTGCCACCGCCGGACCGTGGCTCTTCAGGTGCTTCGGTGCAAGGCGATCTGGACCTCTTCGGCGTTTAGCAAACCTGGTTGGGGTAATCTATGGAAATCTGCTGCCTACGCAGGAGCTCGTGCGTGGATGTGGCGAAGGCGCAGTGCGAATGAAACTACAGGAGGGAGCCATGGTTCGGTGGCGAATTTCGGCGGTGTGGCTAACGTGCGCAGTGGCATCGGTGACGTGCTGCGCATGGGTATTTGGGGCGCCTAAGACCATCGCGTGGAAGCAGGATCTGGCACAAGGATTTGCAGCAGCCGCCAAACAGCACAAGCTTGTGATGGCGGAGTTCTTCGCGCCTTGGTGAGGGGGATGCAAAGAGCTGGATCGGGAAGTGTTTACCAGCGACAAGGTCGTGGACCTTGCTTCCAAGATGATCAGCGTTAAGATAGACACGGACAAGAACATGAAGCTTGCTCGGCGCTATGGCGTGGAGGGATTGCCCACGGTGATCTTCTTCAATGAACGGGGGCAGAAGATCCATGTGGTCGAGGGATCTATGCCGGTAGATGCGTTCGTACGAGAAATGAAAATCGCCCTCGGGCGCGCGGCCTCCACTGCTAAGAAGCAGCAGCGTGCATCCGGGAGCGCCCAATCAAAGTAATGGTGCGGCTGCACAGCCGGGGCCGGCTCTTTTGTCCATTGCTTAAGGAGTAACTGTATGCCTAAAGTGCGCGTGGAAAAGATCCTGGTATGCCCAGAGTGCGGGCAGCCCATTGCCCGCAAACCGATTCCGGCAGCCGCCGTTGAGCGCACGGCGTCCTCTACGGATCCTTTAGAAGAGGATGACATCGTTGCCGATGATCAGGACGTAGAGGTAGAGATGGTGATCGAACAGGGGCCTGTTTGCCCGCGCTGCGCCGGCTACCGCTGACGCGTTGGTGAACGCTGGGATAAAGATCAGGGCCCGGGAGATCCCGGGCCCTTTCCACGCGCGATGGCCGGATTGCACCTTAAGGCATGGTGACGCTCACGAGCGTTCGCGCCTTGTCTCGATAGATCACGAGGCTCAGAGTGTCCCCTGTCTTGAGCCCCTGAGTGGCAGCGGCTATATCACCCGCCGAGCGCACAGGTCGCCCGTTCGCACTGAGGATCACGTCACCGGGTTGTAGGCCGGCGTCCTCTGCGGGGCTACCGGATTGCACCTGCACTACAAGGACACCTGCACGCAGGTTCCCTAGGTTGTAGCGACGGGCTATGTCGGGCGTGATGGGTTGCACACGCAAGCCGAGTTTACCGGTTGCCGCCTGTTCCGGGGTAACGGGGCCACCAGGGCCTTCTGGAGCCGTGCCGAGGGTGGGTGTGAGCGTGATCTCCTTTCCGTTCCGAAGCACCACTACATTCACCCGCGTGCCTGGAGCCGCGTGACCCACCATGTCTCTGAACGTTATGTCATCGGGGACGGGCTTTCCATCGAAGCGCACCACGATATCGCCGGGTTGGAAGCCTGCCTGTGCCGCCGGAGTGCCATCGGACACGGACTCGATCATCGCCCCCTGAGAAATATGGTTCTGAGCGCGCTCATTGTACGTGAGAGCCCTCGGCACCACACCCAAGAACCCGCGCACGACCTTGCCCCGGGTGATCAGCTGGTTCATCACGTCTTTGGCGGTGTTGATGGGGATTGCAAATCCTATACCAACGTTGCCGCCGCTAGGCGACTCGATGGCAACGTTCACGCCGATGACGCGACCGTGGATGTCTACGAGGGGACCGCCCGAATTCCCAGGATTGATCGCTGCGTCCGTCTGGAGCAAGTTCGGGTACGCTCTGGCCGGGTCATCTGGGCCTCCCACCACCTCTTGGCGGGAGCGGGCACTAATAATCCCCAGCGTCATGGTGTCTTGCAGGTCGAAGGGCGAGCCAAAGGCGATGGCCCACTGACCTACGCGCACCTTGTCGGAGTCACCGAGTTCTACAGGGACCAGGTTGCTGGCGTTCACTTTGACCAAAGCCAGGTCGCTGCGGAAATCTCCCCGCACGGTTCCTGGGAGTTCGCGACCGTCGCTCAGCTTGACGATTACGCGGTCCGCGCCCCCTACCACGTGTTCATTCGTGAGGATCCATCCGTCCTCACGCACTACGAACCCAGACCCGGTGCCGCGGACGCTGAATTGTCGGGGCATCATGGGCATTTGGGGCATGGGCCCCTGGAACCCCGGGAAATCGCGGAAGAGGTTGCCAAAATCTGGCATTGGCGAACCTGGCGCACTGATGGTCTTGCTTACGCGAATGGAAACGACGGATGGTTTTAGCTTTTCGGCAATGGCTTCAAACGCCGTTTCCAGATTGGCAAGGGGTGCAGTCCTCGCGGACACTTCAGCGCTGGACGGCACTACTACTTTTGCTTTGTGTTGCGGCTCGGATGCCGACACGGCCCGCACGACCACAAATGCGCACGCCGCCGCCGCGGCTACGGCACCCACAACAATGGCGCGTGTACGCCCGCGCCTAAACCAAAACCGGGTACCCATGGGTTTCGAACACCTCCCTAAAGTATTTAGTCGGGACTATGTCCCGGTTCTTTCATTTCCCGAGCTTTTTACGTCATGTGATGGCGCCCATGTTCCATTTGCTCCTGGGGAGGAATCGAGGAGCCGCAAAGCGAACAGCATTGCGCAAGCAGCCGGAGGCACACGCAAGTGACGTTGGAGCAGTCCCTGGCGGTTCTCGCAATTGTAGCCTTTGCCGCCTTCATTGTTTGGGGGCGAACTGCACGCGGCCGTTTGGTGCTTACGCGGTGGTATGGAGGCACCGTGCCCGCCGCGGCTAGGCCTCGGCAGTCGGCAGCTCGTGGATCGGCGCCAAAGAGAGGCCGGCGCATGAGCTCTCCCCAAGGCAGGGCATCGAGGTCGTCGGCCGGCCGTGGGCGTGGTAGATAGGGTGCGTTTTCAGCGCATAGGCGTGGCCGCCGGCATATTGGCGCTGGTAGCATCCATGATGGCGGCGGGAGCATTGGCTCACTGGCAAATAGTGAATGAGAGGCGCACATCTTGCCAGTCCAACGAACGGAAGCTTGCAATAGCCCTATTGCTCTATTCCCAGGATTACGATAGCTGCTTGCCCCGGCCGGAGGTGCGCACCGGGGACACATGGATCAACTGGATGGACGTGCTTGGGCCCTATACGGATGCTAGAGCGCTCGGTACGTGCCCGGCAAACCCCGGCCGGGGTGCCAGGAGCGCAATGAGCTTGGCGCCCTATCCGTATAGCTATGCGCTCAACAACCGTTTTTATGGTGTATTCGCTCAGGGGCCCTTTCCCTTGGACAATCTTGAGATCCCGGCCCAAACGGTGCTGATTGCCGAAACCGGTTCTTGCGGCGCCGGTGCCGGGCTACGGGAACCAGCTTATTCGGACACGTCCAGGGGATCTTGCGTGTATCCATCCCCACACGAAGGCAGGATGAATGTAGCTGCGGCAGACGGCCACGTGGTGAGCATTAAGATAAGCCACTACCGTCCGGACGGGCACAACACCTTGTACGGGCGGATGGGCGGGAGCATTTATAACTGGAATGGCGGGCATCCCAACGGGCGCACGTGGGAGGCGCCGCTGGAATGATGGCAGTGCCGCTTGCGTTTGAGTGCATTGCACTGTATAATGGCAGGCGAAGAGATGGGCGGGGCACCGCTCCCTCCGCATGCAGGGCATACGATACGAGGAGGACAATCCATGACGCGATGGGCAGCTCGAAGCCGCAGTGAGCGAACACGAGGCGCGCTCTCTATCTTGGCGCTGGGCGCGGCAGTAATCCTGCTCGGCTGTGGAGGGGGAGGTGGCGGCGGTAGTAATATCCCCCCTGGTGCCCAGGTGTGCGGCAGTCCGGCCACATCCCAAGTGGTGGTAGTTTGCGGTAGTGTGATCACTGCTGATGTTACGCAGGCTCCGGTGTCCGGCGCAGTGGTTACGCTTCTGGATGCCAGTGGCACGCCCATTAAGGATGCCCAGGGCAATGTTGTGAGCACCCAAACTGTGGCGGACGGCTCGTTCCTATTCAGCGCCGTGCCGGCTTCCGCTGTGCTGTTTCGAGTGGATCCGCCCGCCTCGGGTTATTTCCAGAATATCATCCGCTATGACGACGGTCTGGGGCACGCCGGGGTGTACAGCTACACCAACAAGACAAAGGATGGCACCGGCGCTTGCCTTCCCGCCCTTGGTCCGCTGGGCCCGGGCGATCACAGGATCGGTGGACCTGGCATCCAAGTGTTTCCCAACACAACGCCTCCGCCTCCGCCGTTTGGCTGCCCTCGTTAGGTGTCAGCGAAAATGTGGGCGAGGTTGTGCGCAGAACGCGGCACTCGGTAGGGGAGTGGCACGGCGGAATGAAGGCGCGCTTGCCTAATGCGTCGCTTGCTTCCCATTCTCATTGCCCTCACAACTTTGGTAGCGCTCTATCGGCTTCTGCGGATTGTGCAGTCCTATGAGCCGGGAGCGGAGGAAGGCAATTCGTACCGGGAAGCGGGGCTGGGCACCATTGCTGTGCGCCTGGGGCGTTCCCGCATAGCCGTGAGGTCGGGCGGAGAATTGCTGTGGAGTGCCGTGTGCGACCGCGTAGACCTGCGTCGCCGACCGGGGGGCGATATCACGGATGTAGACGCCGCGGACTTCTCGGGATTGCACGAGGGCGTTCTTTACCGCGCCAATCGTCCGGAAGCCATGTTCTCCGCCCGGGCTGGTACCTACGATCGCTTTGCCAGGCAACTTAGGGTTGAAGGCGACATCCAAGTGCGGATCCCTCCGAATGATCACATTCGAGCTGAGGGGCTCATATGGTCCCAGGCGGATGATACTGTGCAGTTCCCCAAAGGCGCCGACGCGCTGTTCGGCACCGATCACATCGTAGCGCCGATCCTGTTCTTTTCTCCCAGGGTACGCCGTGTGGAATGCCCCCAAGGTGCTCAAGGCACGGTAGGGGGATATCCGGTGCAGGCCTCTGCGTTGTTCTGGGATTTGGGCAAGGGTATGGTGGACATGCCGGGCCGGGTATGGGGAAACCGCGGCGCGTATGACTATTCCGCCGAGGGCGTGCACCTGGAATTGAAGCCCAAGGTGGTGTTTCGAGCGAACAAGGGCAGGCTTCTGTTCCGTATAGAAGGCGGGGTTTGAACGCTCCGCGATAGCCATGGACACGCGCAAGATGTGGGTGATTTTGGGTGTCGGCATGGTAGCGGCCTTTTGCGCATGCGCTGCCGTGCCCCAGTCCACGCCCAAAGCTGCATCGAACCGCCAAGACACGGCGACTAAGAAGGCGGAGATTGTGGAAGTGTCCGGCGAGAACATTATCCAGAACGAGAGTACCGGCGAAGGGTCCGCCCGGAACATCGAAATTATAGACGACCAAACCGTGATCCACGCGGATCAGGGGAGGTGGAATACCAAGCAGCGCGTAGCCCATATGACGGGGAACCTCAGCCTTAAAGATCCGCAGGCGGACGGGACGGCGGAAGCCGCCCAAGTGTATTACGCGCGGTCCAAGCGGTTGGTGATATTGACGGGGCACGTGCAACTCACGATCAAACCTCGGAAGGAACAGGAACAACCTTCATCGGTTGCTCCGGTGTCATCGCAGAACGGAGGCGGTGGGGCACAACCTGGAACGGATGAAGAAGATCGGGAATCTCCGCGCAAATATCCCGCCGTGGTAACCTGTGACCGCGCCGAGTATCATTATGATCGCAGCGTGAAGTATGCGCTCCTTACGGGCCACTTCAAGGTGACGCAGGCACTTCCCGACAAAACCCGTTCCCTAACCGCTGACCATGCAGAGTGGTGGGGAAAAGAGGAACGCGTGCTTTTGCATGGGCCCGTCCATATCGAAGACACCAAGGGCATGAACGGCGATACTTCCGGGGACGTGACGCTGTACACGACGGAGGGAGATGAGCGGCTGATGATGCAGAAGGGCACAATCCGCATGCCCGTGGAGGATACGGAAGAGAGCGAGGCCAAACCTGCTCCGGCACCTCCTTCCGCCCCTCCTGCGAAGGGCCGTGAGCCCACCGGGACCAAGAAGCCATGAATTCCGCTACGAGCAATCGCATTGTATTCGTGCTCACGCTCGCGGGCATCGGCGTGTCCGGATATCTCACGTTGGCCCACCTTAATTACGTAGATTTAGGCTGCTCTGCAGTGCGCGGATGTGAGGAAGTAGCCGCTCACTACACGGCGAAAGGGTTCGGCATCCCCTTCCTACGGGCCATCCCTACGGCGGCGTTCGGGTTGGCCATGTACGCGGTGATGGGCGTCCTCTGCGTAATTAGGGCCGGGGCGCCGGATGCCAGGCGTGATCGAGCCGCCAGCCTGGCTCAATGGCTTATTAGCGCTGTAAGTGTGGCTGTGAGTGGGTGGCTCACCTATCTGGAGGCATATGTAATCCGCGCGTGGTGCCAGTGGTGTGTGGCTTCGGCCATCATCGTAGTCCTCATGTTTCTGGTACTTTCGGTAGAGCGTCTAGGCGCCGGCCGGGTTGCGCAAGGAGTGGCTCAGTGAAATCATCAGGTGAAGTGAAGCTGTTTGCGGGCATCCTATTGGCAGCACTCGTGCTGGCAGGGATCGCCGTGTATCCCTCATTATCCGGCAGAAGCCCTTCACCGCCCACACCGGCACCCAAGAAGGTGTCCCTAACGCGCGACACCCTCGTACCGCCCTGGAGCCATACAAAGGGCAATCCGAAGGCGCCGTTTGTATTGGTGGAATTTGGGGATTATCAATGCCCGAGCTGTGCTGCCGGACAGAAGCTTGTTGACAAGATCTTCCAAGAGAACCGTAACCGTTTGTGCTTGGTTTTCCACCCCATGGTGGTGAACCGCAGTCATGTGAACAGCCCCACGTTGACGATGGCTGCAGAGGCCGCGGCACTGCAGGGCAAGTTTTGGCCTATGCACGCCATCCTCTATCAGAATCAGAACCTGTTTGAAACCACAAACCCCGCGGAAGTGATGAACTCCCTCACCAAGCTGGCCGGCGAGGCAAAACTCGACGTTCTCCGCTTTCGGAGCGACATAACCGGCGATGCCGTGCGCAAAGCGTACGAACAGGACGCAGACCTCGCCAACCGATTGGAAGTGCATGTAACACCCACCTTCTTTTTCATTTCACCCCATGGAAATGCTGTGAAGCTTGAGTCTGTGCAGACCATGAAGGATTGGCTGGCCAACCCCGCGAACTGGAAGTGAACATGCCGTAGAGGGGAGAGGCTCCGCATGGCCTGTACCAAGGTGGGGATCTTGGTAAATTCCGCGCGCACCGAGGCTTTGGAATTTGCCAGGCAGGTAGTGGATTGGCTGGAGGAACGCGGCGTAGCCGTTTGCATAGAGGCATCGGCAGCCCAGCACATCGGCTGCAAGGAGCTTAGCTGCTCGGAGGCTGAGCTCGGCAGCACGGATCTCATTATTACGTTGGGTGGTGACGGTACCATCCTCACAGCCAGCCACGTGGCGGCACCTAAAGGAGTACCCATCCTTGGCGTACACATGGGGCACTTCGGGTTCATCGCCGAAACGCATCCGGGCGATCTCTTGCCGCACTTGGATGAGGTGCTTGAAGGGCGCGCGGCAATCGAAGAGCGAATGATGCTCCGCGGCGAGGTGATCCGCGCAGGCAACATCGTCTATAGTGCGGTAGGGCTGAACGACGTCGTCCTCACCCAAGGGACCGTCGCACGGATGATGCTCTTGGAGACGTGGTTTGGCGGTGAAGAGATTGCCACCTATGCAGCCGATGGCGTGATTGTTGCCACTCCCACCGGATCCACAGCTTACGCCCTGTCTGCTGGGGGACCCCTGGTTGAGCCCACGGTGCGAGCGTTGTTGGTAGTGCCCATCTGCCCGCATACGCTCTCGGCGCGGCCCCTGGTGATCCCCTGCGACGAAACGGTGTCCGTCACACTGCGCTTCGAGCGAGGGAAGGCGCTTTTTAGCGCCGACGGTGGCACTGCGTTTCCTTTGGAACCAGGGGACCGTGTAGACGTGCGGAGGGCGGAATTCACCACGAGGCTGATTACCCTGGGCCATGCGAGCTTCTATCGCAAAGTGCGCAACCGATTGCTCTGGGCCGAGCGGCTGAATGCGTGATCATGGTTCTTGCCACTGCACGTACCGTATTTGCGTGGGTGATCATGGTGATTCCATCCGCCGAAGGTGCATGCAATGACTTGCCTCATCTTGCTTACTACGCTGGTTCTTGCCGGATCTGCGCAAGGGCACGTACAACCTGTGGACCTGCGGTGTGAGTACCTTCACAACCCACAGGGAATAGACGCTACCCATCCGCGCCTGAGTTGGATGTTGGATGCAGGGCCCGCACCCGCTCGGGGCGAGCGCCAAACCGCTTGGCGGGTGCTTGTTGCCAGCAGCCGCTCCATCCTCGCGAAAGACAGTGGCGACCTCTGGGATAGCGGCAGGGTGTCAACAGATCAATGTACCAACGTTGCGTACGCGGGCGTTCCACTCCGGTCTGGTATGGAGTGCTTCTGGAAGGTCCGCGTGTGGGATCGAAGAGGCAAGCCGTCGGCATGGAGCGTCCCGGCGCACTGGAGTATGGGCCTATTACATCCAAGCGATTGGAAGGCGCGGTGGATCGGTAAGGACGAAACCCCGAGCGCCTCAACTTTTGCGGGAGCCCGGCGAACATGGTTTCCGCAGGTGCATGCCGCAAGCACAGCTCCTGTGGACACGCGGTGGAGAGCTGCAGCGGCGGAATCCGCAAGATGGGCGAGCTTCCAAGCGAATAATGCCCGCTGGGGTTCCGCCCGGGAACTTCGCCCGGCAGGAATGGCATCATGGGGTGGCATGCGCCGTTCCGAGGATCGGCGCCTCCCAGCACGAATGCTGCGCCGGGAATTCACGATTCGTCGGCCCGTCCGACGCGCGACAGTCTATTACTGTGGCCTTGGCCTAAGCGAACTCTATCTGAATGGGGCCAAAGTAGGCAACGCTGTGCTATCACCTGCACTTAGTCAGTATGATAAGCGCGCGTATTATGTAACCTACGACGTCACGCGGAGGCTGAAACCTGGGCGCAATGCAGTGGGCGTTCTTCTGGGCAACGGACGCTACTTCGCACCGAGGCAGGCTGTTCCCACCGGCACGAGAAGTTTTGGGTATCCCAAGCTTCTTCTGCAGATGCACATCGAGTTCGCGGACGGATCAAGCACAGATATCGTTAGTGATGGAGCCTGGAAGCTTACGACGGATGGCCCCATCCGCGCCAACAACGAATACGACGGCGAGGAGTACGATGCTCGCCTTCAGATGCCCGGGTGGGCGAAGCCGGGCTTCAACGACACCGGTTGGGAACCTGCGCAATTGGTGACGGGGCCTGCCGTGCTTTCATCTCAAATGACGCCTCCGATACGGGTTACAGCCACACTAAAGCCGAAATCCGTTAGAGAGCTGGCTCCTGGGGTGTTCATTTTCGACTTCGGGCAAAACATGGTGGGCTGGTGCCGACTGCGGGTGAGGGGGCCGCGTGGTACCGTAGTAACGCTTCGCCATGCAGAAACGCTTCAGCCGGATGGTTCGCTTTACGTGGCCAACCTGCGTTCTGCAAAGGCTACAGACACCTACATCCTCAAAGGCGGCGGCCTGGAGGTGTACGAGCCACGCTTCACCTACCACGGCTTCAGGTATGTGGAAGTGCGCGGGTTCCCTGGTCGGCCCACTCTGTCCGCACTCACCGGCTGTGTAGTTCATGACGACCTGGAGAGCGCCGGAGAATGGCGGTGCTCCAATGCGCTTCTCAACCGCATCTATGCCAATATTCGATGGGGCGTACGTGGGAACTATCGGAGCATTCCTACGGATTGCCCACAGCGCGACGAGCGCCAAGGCTGGTTGGGGGACCGCTCTGCCGAGTCCAAGGGCGAGACGTATCTCTTTAACGTAGCGCCGTTCTACACCAAATGGCTCCGCGACATGGCAGATGCTCAACGGGATGACGGGAGTGTGCCGGACGTCTGCCCCGCGTATTGGCCACTCTATTCGGATAATGTAACCTGGCCCAGTAGCACCGTGATCATACCGGGGCATATGTTCACCCAATATGGTGACAAGGAACTCATCGCGGCGCACTATCCCAGCATGAAACGCTGGTTGGAGCATATGGGGCGGTATGTGGTGGGTGACCTCCTTCCCCGAGACAGCTATGGCGACTGGTGTGTTCCTCCCGAGAACCGAGCGCTGATCCACTCCCAAGACCCTGCGCGCCGCACCTCTGGTCCGTTGCTGGGTACTGCCTATTACTACCATTGCCTAAAGTTAATGGCGTGGTACGCATCCTTGCTGGGCAAAACGGACGATGCGGCACGGTTCACACAGCAGGCCGCCCGAACCAAGGCTGCCTTCAATGGCGCCTTTCTTAAACCTGACGGCAGTCAATATGATAACGGCTCACAAACGTCATGCATCGTGCCATTGGCTTTTGGTCTTGTACCGCCGCAAGACCGTGATAGGATCTTCCAGCACCTCATCGGCAGTATCACGGGCGAGTTCCATAATCACATCGGCACTGGCCTCATCGGCGGGCAATTCCTGATGCAGACGCTCACCAAGGGAGGTAGAGCCGATCTTGCCTATGTGTTGGCCACGAATACCACGTATCCGAGCTGGGGCTACATGGTCAGCAAGGGAGCTACCACAATCTGGGAATTGTGGAACGGTGATACGGCCGACCCGGCCATGAACTCGGGCAATCACGTGATGCTCGTGGGGGATTTGCTCACGTGGCTCTTCGAGGATCTTGCAGGGATCCAGGCCGATCCGGCGCACCCCGGTTTCAAGCATATCGTCATGCACCCGCGCGCGCCCGGCGACCTGCGCTTCGTTCGCGCTACCCATCGGTCCCCCTATGGTCTCATCCTCAGTGCCTGGCGGCGGTCCAACGGCGTGTTCGAGTGGAAGGTGATCATTCCCCCCAACGCTACTGCCACGCTTTGCCTGCCCGCAGAAAACCCTGCCTGCGTGACGGAGAGCGGCCGTCCGTTGGTGAACGCGCCTGGCGTCCGGTTTCGTGGACGGGCAGACGGGTGCGTGGTTTGTGAAGTCCAATCTGGCCATTATTCCTTCCGTGTGCACTAGCTTCCATTAGGCTCTTACTAACTTGCGCCGAGTTGGATGTTTGCCTGGTGTTTGACTCAAAGGCGGCAGGCAACTCGGCGCCGGCGCATGGGCTAAGGGCTTTCGGCCGAATTACGGCGCCACGTCCTCACACCTCGCCCTACTGCCTGGATGCGCCCGCGCTCCATCACCCCTAAAAACACCGGTGCCTTCCTGCCGATATACGGAATAACAAACCGGTTGCATCACAGAGGCTGTGCGTGCGGCCCTGGGTGCCGGATCGCCTCCCGAAGGAAAGGTCTGTGCATGCGCAATCGCATGAGTTCATCGGCCGCGTTGATGGGCCAATTGGGGCAGAGGCTGTTGGCGGAAGGCCACATCACAGAGGCCCAGCTTGATGCGGCCCTCGAGCGCAAGCGGCAGACGGGGGGCTTCTTGGGCGAAGTGCTCGTAGAGCTTGGCTACGTGTCGCCAAAGCTCGTAGGGCATGTGATGGAAGAGGCCATCGGAATCCCGTATGTGGACCTTTCCGAAACCCACATCGAGCCTGAAGCCCTGGAGCTCGTGTCCGAACATTATCAGAGGCGCCACCGCGTGATCCCATTCAAAGTGGATGGTCGTCGCCTCTTTGTAGCCATGACCGATCCCCTCAACGTCATGGTGATGGACGATCTGCACCTCATGACGGGGATGCAAATTGTTCCCTTCGTGGCGCTCAATTCCGAAATCCAAGATGCCCTCAATCGCAGCCATTCGGCGCGGAGTGCTGCCGAGAGCGTGCTGAAGGAGATTACGGATGCGGAGGGGCCTGCCGGGGAACAAGAGCTGTCGGCGGATCAGTTGGCCGATCTGGCCGAGGACGCTCCCATCATCCGACTGGTGAACTCGGTGATCGCAGGGGCAATCAACTCCAGTGCGAGCGATATCCATATTGAACCGCAGGAGAAGAACGTTCGCGTGCGCTATCGCATGGATGGCATCTTGTACGAGCAGATGACCATCCCTCTTAATCACCATCCCGCGGTGGTGTCGCGCATCAAGATCATGGCCCACCTCAACATCGCAGAGCGCCGGCGACCCCAAGACGGCCGCATTGTGTTTCAGTTTGAAGATGTGCCCTACGATTTGCGCGTGTCCACCATGCCCACCATTTATGGTGAGAAGGTCGTGATGCGGGTACTGGATAAGGCGGGCATCAACGTTCCGCTGGATCGCTTGGGGTTTTTCCCAGATCAGCGACGCCTGTTTGAGACGTTCATCCATCGGCCCCACGGCATGATCCTAGTCACCGGCCCCACGGGTTCCGGCAAGTCCACCACGCTCTATGCGGCCCTGAACAAGATCAACGAGGTTAGCCGCAATATCATCACGGTAGAGGATCCGGTGGAGTACAACCTGGCCGGTATCAGTCAGGTCCAGGCCAATCCCAAGATCGGCCTTACCTTTGCCGCAGCGTTGCGCACCATCGTGCGGCAGGATCCAGACGTGATCATGGTGGGCGAGATCCGAGATATTGAGACCGCAGAGATTTCGGTACAGGCGGCGCTCACGGGCCACTTGGTATTCAGCACGCTCCACACCAACGATGCCCCCGGTGCGTTGGTGCGTCTGCAGAACATGGGCGTGGAACCCTTTCTGATCACCTCGGCAGTCATCGGGGTGGTGGGCCAGCGTCTTCTAAGGCGCATCTGCCCGCAATGCTCCGAGCCGGATAAGCCGGACGTGGGCCTAATGAGAGCCTTGGGAATCTCCGATTACGATATCAAGAACGGCACGTTTCGCAAAGGACGGGGATGCCCCAGGTGCAACGGGCGCGGTTTTAGGGGCAGAACGGCGGCGTATGAAGTGATGCGCATGACCGACACGCTGCGCGATGCGGTGCTCAGGAATGTGGGTGGTGTTGCCCTTAAGGAAATTGCCATCCGCGAGGGCATGAAGACGATGAAAGAATCCGGCATTCGCAAGGTGTTGGAAGGTGAGACAACTGTGGATGAAGTATACCGGGTCCTTATGTCCGAGGACCCGCAAGACACCGTGACTTCGCTGCGCGAGGCAGCATGACACCAGCGCCGTTGGACTGGCGCATTGCGTGAGGTGCAGGGATGCCGTCATATCAATACGTTGCCCGCGACCGATCTGGGAAGCAAGTTCAGGGCACCCTAGCCGGCACCGATGAGCGTGCCGTGCGGGAGCAACTGCGCCGGAAGGACCTGTTCGTAACCAGCATCAGCGAGCAGCGCCAGAGTGCGGGGCCGGGTGCCGGGGGCTTTCGCCGGCGCAAGGTGAGCCTGAACGACATGGTGGTGATGAGCCGCCAGCTTGCCACATTAGTACACGCCGGCTTACCTTTGGTGGATTGTTTGCACACGTTGGCAGCCCAAACGCAGAATCACCTCCTGAAACAGGCCCTCACCGAAGTGCGGAATGATGTGCTGGCCGGCAGTACCTTCACGGATGCATTGGCTAAGCATCCCCGCATTTTTTCGGAACTGTATCAGGCGCTCGCGCGGGCCGGCGAAGTAGCCGGTGCCCTAGACGAGACGCTTCACGTGGCGGCGGAGCAATTGGACAAAGAGCAGGAACTGCGCGAGAAGGTGAAGGCCGCCTTCGTTTATCCCATGGCGGTGATCATCACGGCAGTGGGGGTTGTTTTCTTCCTGCTAACCTTCGTGGTGCCCGTGTTCGCCAACGTATACGAGCAGTTCCATGCGAAACTTCCCGCTCCCACGCTGTTGTTGGTGAGCATCAGCAAGCTGGTGCGGGGGTACTGGTATCTGGTAGCTGCCGGCGGCTTTGTGGGATGGAAAGCGTACAAACGCTGGTCTCAAACGGAAAAGGGCCGGCGTACTGTGGATCGCATTAAGCTTCGCCTGCCGCTGCTTGGGCCCCTCAATCGCAAGATTGCCATCGCGCGCCTTACGCGCACCTTCAGCGCCATGGTGAGTGCAGGAGTGCCCATCCTTTCGGGATTACAGACTTCTGCCCGCGTCACCGGAAATACGGTCTTCACCGACGTGATTGCCGACACGGTGCAGAAGGTGAACGAAGGCGTGCGTCTCTCGGTGCCGCTGGAGCAGAGCGGCCAGTTCCCATCTATGGTAACGCGCATGATTGCCGCAGGAGAGGAATCCGGGAACATGGACGAGATGCTTCGGCAAATTACCACCTTCTACGACCGAGATATCGAGTACGCAGTGCAACGCCTAACGCGCATGCTCGAACCGCTCCTCACGGTAGTTTTGGGCGTGATTGTGGGCTTTGTACTCTTGGCACTGTATATGCCCATCTTCAACCTGAGCAAAGTGATCCACCGGTAGAAACCGGTATTTCCACCGATGCCCTGTGATGGGCGAGGGTGGAAGAACGTAACTGACCCAATGTCCGGCGACTCGCCGGCGCCCCGCGGAACGGTGGGGCTCCGGGGCGCCCCTTATGGAGAGGAAGAGTTCCATGAAACTGATCCGCAAGCGCAACCTGAAGCGAAAAGGCTTTACCCTGATCGAGCTGCTCATCGTCATCCTGGTCTTGGCGATCTTGATGGCGGTGGCGCTCCCCCTGTATCTAGCTGCAGTGAGCGACTCGCAGGTGAAGACCTGCCGCGCAAACATGCAGACGATTGCCAATGCCGAGGCAGCCTACAAGACTTCAAGTACGGGCCACACCTACACTACAAACCTTTCGGACCTGGCCGGCAACTTGGGCGCTACGCCCGTGTGCCCCAGCGCCGGCAACTATAGCGTGCAGATCTCCGATGGTAGCCTCACGGCCAACAACGGCACTACCGTTCCGGCCGGCGGACTGGTGATTAGCTGCAGTGCTAGTGGCCACGGCAAGTTTGCACCGGGGATAGACAGCCAGTAGGGCGTTTAGTCTTCTACTGCCGGCGGGGCGCCGGCACCGTGAAGGGCTTCGGGATGCCGGGCGGTACCAAGAAGTGGGCCGCCCGGCTGCGCTTTTGTTATCTTGGCCCATTGCGACGTGAACGGGTACAATGGCGTACCGATCGGTGTTTTCCGTCGGTTGGGTTAAGGATGACGCCATGGCCACGAAGCCGGAATTCCGCAATCGCCTCGCACACGAAACCAGCCCGTATCTTCTGCAACATGCCCACAATCCCGTGGATTGGTACCCATGGGGAGATGATGCCTTCGCGCGCGCCCAGTCTGAAAACAAGCCCATTCTCCTCTCCGTAGGCTACGCAGCCTGCCATTGGTGCCATGTGATGGAACGGGAATGCTTCCAGGACCCATCCATAGCATCGCTCATGAACCGCTACTTCGTCAACGTGAAGGTGGATCGTGAGGAGCGCCCAGATGTTGATCAGCTTTATATGACGGCTGTTCAGCTCCTGACCGGGCAAGGCGGATGGCCCCTCACGGTCTTCCTAACCCCGCAAGGAACTCCTTTCTACGGCGGAACATACTTTCCGCCCCAGGATCGGTATGGAAAGCCCGGCTTTCCTCGCGTTCTAGAAGCGGTGGCGGCTGCGTGGCAACAGCGCCGTGCAGAGATCGAAGCCCAGGCAACGGACCTTTTGAGGCACATCCAGGCGATGATGGAGCCGCCGTCCCAATCCGGCGCGCTCAACCTAGGCTTAGTGGAAGGCGCTTACAGAGCTCTACTCTCAAACTACGATGAGCAATTCGGCGGCTTTAGAGGCGCTCCCAAGTTTCCCCAGCCTATGCTATTGGATCTGCTATTGCGGTGGGCCCACCGAGCCCCGGATAGCCGCGCCTTGGCGATGGCGGAGGGTACGCTTCGACGAATGGCTTATGGCGGCATTCATGATCATGTAGCAGGAGGCTTCCATCGCTATTCCACGGATGCCGAGTGGCTGGTGCCCCATTTCGAGAAGATGCTCTACGACAATGCCCAGCTTGCCGCCACCTACCTGCACGCCTTTCAGACGACGGGCGATGCGTTCTACAAGAGTGTCTGCGAGGATACGCTGGACTTTCTTTTGCGGGAAATGAGGGCGGGGGCAGGCTTCGCGTCGTCTCTGGACGCCGACGCGGCCGGGCAGGAGGGCGTCTTTGCCACTTGGACTCCAGACGAGGTCCGTGCCGTGTTGCCCATGGAGGAGGCGGACCTCGTTTGTCGTTTCTACGGCATCACGCATGAAGGCAATTACGAGGGCCGAAGCGTTCTCCATGTGTCCGTTCCTGCGACTGAGTTTGCGGCCCAGCAAGGAATTGGGGCTGCCGAGTTGGAAGCGACACTTGCGTTCGCACGGAGGGAAATGCTCGCCGCACGGAGCCGGCGCCCGCAGCCGCAACGCGACGACAAGGTGGTGGCTGCTTGGAATGGTCTGGCACTCTCTGCCTTTAGCCAGGCATCTTGGGTCCTTCAGCGCCGGGATTACAGGGCTGCTGCCGAGGATCTGGCGGAATTCGTGCTGGAGCATCTTATGGAACACGGCCGCCTCTTCCATTGCGGCATCGGGATCGGCACGGAGTTCCATCGCGCTCCTGTTCCCGGTTACTTGGATGACTATGCTTGCGTGGCACGCGGATTACTGGACCTTTACGAAGCCGTGTTTGACGATCGGTACGCGCGTGCTGCCCTGGAGCTGGGCGAGGCGATGCTCAGTCTCTTTGCAGATGGCCAAGGCGGCTTTTACAACACATCCCTGGACATTCCCACCATGCCCTCGGTGCGGCCAAGTGATTGGGGCGATAATGCCGTTCCCTCCGGCGCCTCGGTGGCTGCGGATGTTCTGCTGCGTTTAGGTGTATTGATGGAACGGCCGGATCTCTGGGAGGCAGGTCAGAAGCTGCTGGAGCGATACGCGTCTGCCATGGAAGCGCATCCCTCCGCCTTCGGCGCCATGCTTCAAGCGGTGGATTTTTGGCTGGGGCCGAGGGAGGAATTGGCTGTAATCGGCCCTGTGGGTGCGGACGAAACAGAGGCGCTATTGCGGGTAGGGCGCTCCGGATACCGCCCGAATCTGGTGATAGCCGCAGCATCCGACGATGCCGTAGATGGGAGCGTATGCGCGCTGCTACACCGTCGGCACATGGTGGATGGTGGCGCAACAGCCTACTACTGCCGCGACGGGGCGTGCGCTCCGCCGGTTACGAATGCGCAGGATCTGGAGGAATTGTTGAATGGATAAGGGGGTTCAGGCATCCCCTCGGGCGGGATCATCGGCAAGTGGGGTGAGCCAGTCCATCGAAGTGATAAACCCAGCAGCTCCGCGGGGATCCTTCCGCTCGGCACTCTTCGATTTTGACGGCACGCTCTCCCTAATTCGCGAGGGCTGGCAGGGGGTGATGATCCCCTACTTTGTGGAGGAGCTCCTGCAGACGCCCCATCACGAACCCGAGGAACAAGTGAAGGCCACGGTGCGGGAATTCGTGGAGCGCTTGACGGGCAAGCAAACCATTTACCAATGCATTCAGCTTGCGGAAGAGGTGGCGCGGCGCGGCGGAACCCCCAAGGAACCCCTGGAATACAAGCACGAGTACCTTAGACGTCTTTGGGAACGCATCGCCTACCGAGTGGAGGGCCTCAAGAACGGCAGCATTGCTCCGGACACGCTGCTTCTGCGGGGATCTCGAGCATTCCTCACGGAGTTGAAGCGCCGGGGCCTCACGCTCTATCTGGCCTCTGGGACAGATCTGCAGTACGTGCTGGACGAAGCGAGGGCATTGCAGATTGACGGCTTCTTCGATCCCCACATCTACGGCGCGCTGGATAGATACCACGAATTCTCCAAGCAAATGGTAATCGAGCGGATCCTCCGCGAGAATGGCCTCAGCGGACCCGAGTTGTTGGTAGTAGGAGACGGCTACGTGGAGATTGAAAACGGCAAGGCTGCGGGTGGCTTTTCGCTAGGGGTCGCCTCCGACGAAGCCCACCCGGGAGGATTGGACGAGTGGAAGCGGCGCCGTTTGATAGGTGCCGGGGCCGACGCCATCATTCGGGATTTTGCGGATCTCCCCGCGCTCATAACGTATCTGTTCCCAGAATAGCGAGGGCAATCGCGCCGCCATCTTGTTCCTCCATTGTAGGCCACACGTTGGCGCCGTGTTGCCCTTCGTGGAGGATTGCAGTATAATAAAAGGTGTCACGGGGGTGATTGGTGTCGACCCGGTTGAGGACATCCCCGGTGGCGAGCCGAGGCGCCGCTGGCCTCGTAAAAAGCGGCAAAACAATAAACGCGAACGCTCAACCGTACGCGCTCGCGGCTTAATTAAGCCGCGCGTCCAACCGCCCCCTTCCGGCCGGGGCGAGCTTGGGCGTCACCTATGCCGGATTGCCTGACGGGGCGAGCTCGCGGCCCCCAAAGGGACATCAACAGCTAGCTGGTGCGCCGGGATCCCGTCCGCGGGAGCCTGTCGCACGAGATGCAATACGCGGACTACGCTCGTAGAAGCCGGCGATGTGCCACCGGGGACCGGGGTTCGAGTCCCCGCACCTCCACCAAATAAAACCGCAAGCCCGACCCCCTCAGAGGGCCGGGCTTGAGCTTTCCAGGGAGACTGAGGCATCCTCCAAGGCGTGGGCTAAGATGCGCTCAAGGAGCTGGGGAAAGGCAATGCCCGCGGCCTTCGCTGCCTCGGGCAATAGACTCGTGGGCGTCATTCCCGGGATCGTGTTCACCTCAAGCACATACGGCCGGTCTTGTTGCACGATCATATCCACACGGCTCATCCCTCGGCATCCCAGTACCCGATGGCACCGAAGGGCATAGTCCTGGGCGGCCGCCGTCGCCCGAGCCGAGATGCGTGCCGGTATGATATGCGTGCTGCCGCCGGGAGAGTATTTAGCCTGGTAATCGTAGAAGCCCCCGTGTGCTACAATCTCAATCAATGGAAGCACCTGGGCGTCTTCGTTCCCCAACACCGAGGCTGTGATCTCTGTGCCTGCAAGATATTGCTCCACCAGCACCGCATCGTCGTGCTCAAAGGCTTGGTGGAGCGCATTGCGAAGCTGAGAAGCTTCGCGCACGATGGTACATCCTAAAGTGGATCCCCCGGTGTTGGGCTTGACGATTACAGGGTATCCCAAACGGTTGCCGATCATCTCTGCCACAGCCAACGTTGACATTTGGTGGCGACGGAGGAGAAGGCCGTCCGGTACAGGAATGCCCTCGCTGCGGAACAAGTGTTTGCTAAGGGCCTTGTTCATCGCAAGGGCCCCGGCGAGGATCCCTGAACCGGTGTACGGGATGCCTAGCGTTTGAAGTAATCCCTGGATGGATCCGTCCTCGCCGCCCTTGCCGTGTAGGGCGATGAAGATGACCTGAGGACGATGGGGCCAGTTGGGATCGGCAAGCTCTGCCAGGGGGAACGGGGCGACGCCGCTGGGGGCCTTCGGTTCCATCGTTTGGCCGCCAGGTATAAGGGAAGCGGGATCCCAAGCCGAAACTTCATAGCCATTGGCGGCTAGTGCGGCACAAATCTGCTGCCCGGTGGCAAACGACACGGCGCGTTCAGAGGAGATGCCGCCCATGAGGACGGCCACGCGAAGTTTGGGCATGGGCAACGATCCTATGTTTCGACGGGGATTGGCACGCGTACGTCCTTAGGAAGGCGCGACCGATCTTTGGATTATGATACCCGGCCCGGCGCAGGGGTTCGGGGTGTAGGGAGGATCGGTTTGGAAGAGATACCTATCGCCGAAGCAGCCCAAATCGTCGGCGCTCGATTGCTGGGCGGCGGGGGAGGCGCCTTCCGCCGTGTGAGTACGGACACCCGCGAGGACGTAAACGGGGCCCTATTTGTGGCGCTGCGAGGCGAGCGCACCGATGGACACCTCTACGTGCGGGAAGCCTTTGCTAAGGGCGCGGTAGCCGCTTTGGTGGATCACGCAATTCCCGAGGCGCCGGGCCCTCAGCTCGTGGTGGCGGATACCCAGAGGGCGCTGCTCTCTTTGGCTGCTTCCTACCGAATGCGGTTCACACTGCCCGTGGTGGCAGTGACCGGGAGCGTGGGCAAAACTTCCACTAAGGAGATGACGGCGCTCGCACTGAGTTCGTTAGGGCCGGTCCATTCCAACCGGGGCAATCTCAACAACGAGATTGGCGTGCCGCTTACGCTCTTTGGCCTAGAACGGTGCCATCGGGCCTTGGTTGTAGAACTGGCCATGCGCGGCGCCGGGCAGATTGCAGAATTGGCGCGCGCTGTGTGTCCCTCCATCGGCATCATCACGAACATTGGAATGACCCATATTGAATTGTTGGGGTCGCGGGACAATATAGCTGCGGCGAAAGCCGAACTGATTGCGGCCCTTCCGCCCGGCGGTGCCGCCGTCATCAATGCAGACGACGACTATTCAGGGTACTTGCGGTCTCAGGCACCGTGCCGGGTGGTGTCCTTCGGAATACACGCCCCTTCCGATTTCCAGGTGACGGACATCCGATTTACCGAGAACGGGGCGCCGGAGTTTCGGGTGAACGGGGTGGGTGTGCGGCTCCAGACGCCGGGGGTACATCATGTGCCCAATGCCGCTGCCGCATGTGCCGCAGCCGCGTGCCTTGGTGTGTCGCTTCAGGAGGCTGCAGCCGCTCTTGCGAATTTCCGTGCACCTGCCATGCGCATGGCTGTTCGCGAGCTAGAAGCCGGCATTCTGCTGCTGGATGATGCCTACAACGCAGCCCCCGACTCCGTCCGGGCGGCTTTGGACACGCTAAGCATCTTGGCGCGCGGTAGGCGCAGGGTGGCTGTGCTTGGGGATATGAAGGAGCTGGGACCCTGGAGCAAGGAGGCGCATGAGTACATTGGATCAGCCGCCGCCGAGGCGGGTGTGGATCTCTTAATTACCGTTGGGGCTGAGGCGGCGTATGCCGGCCAAGAGATGGCGCGACGGGTGGGTGCACAACGCGCCGTCGCCTTCCGTCACACGGAGGAGGCTGCGGCATCCATTGCGCAGTTGGTAGAGCCGGGCGACGTGGTGTTGGTGAAGGGCTCACGTGCCATGGCAATGGAGCGCATTGTGGCCGCTTTGGAGCATACTCATCCAAGGGATGCCCAGGAATGAGTGCACACTCCCCATTTGACGTGGTAGACGGAGTATCGGCATGACCGAGGACCAGGTGCGCGGCATTCCCATAGATCAAGTGCTGCAGGGTGATGCCGTCGAGATGATGGGCCGATTACCGGCCAGGTGCGTAGATCTGGTCTTCGCCGATCCCCCGTACAATCTACAGCTTGAGGACGAACTCTATCGGCCGGATCAGAGCAAGGTGGACACTGCCGTAGAGGATTGGGATCGGTTTGGGCGGGGCGATGACCCCCACGTGTCCTTTGCGTACTACGACGCGTTCACCCTGGATTGGCTTACGGCGGCGCGTCGCGTTATGAAGGACACGGCCACGATCTGGGTCATCGGCACGTATCATAACATCTACCGCATCGGGCGCATCATGATGGACTTGGGTTTTTGGCTCCTGAACGATGTCGTGTGGATCAAGAACAACCCGCTTCCGCAGATGAGGGGGGTGCGCTTTTGCAATGCCCACGAAATCCTGCTATGGGCCAAAAAGAGCCGGCAGCAGCGCCGATATACGTTCAATTACAAGGGCCTTAAGGCAGGCAACGAGGATATACAAATGCGCTCGGATTGGTATCTGCCGCTGTGCACCGGCAGCGAGCGCGTGCAGTTGGGCGGCAGAAAGGCTCATCCTACCCAAAAGCCTGAAGCCTTGTTGCACCGCGTTCTGGCTGCATCCACTCGCCCGGGCGACCTTGTGCTGGATCCTTTTTGCGGCACCGGCACCACTGCCGTCGTAGCTAAACGCCTCGGACGCCATTTTCTTACGTTCGATCGAGAGCAACAATACGTGGAACTCGCCCGCCGTCGCCTCACAGAGGTGCTGCCCGGCATGGTAGAGGAGGGCGTCGTGCCAATGAACCCGCCCAAGGTGCGCGTTCCGTTCGTTTCCTTGGTGGAGCGCGGTGTCCTTCCTCCAGGTACACGCCTATGGCTAAAGGACCGCCCAACAATTACCGCCATCGTGCTGGAGGACGGTTCTATTGTGTGTGGCGACGTGAGGGGATCCATTCACAAGGTGGCAGCGCAGTGTTTGGGATTGGCAGGTTGCAACGGATGGACCGTTTGGTACTACCGGGACGATGCTACCCAGGAGCTTCGTGCTATAGACGACTTGCGACAGAATGTATGGAAGGCTCGATAGGGGCAGAAACCCTGGGCACCATATACTTTTGATTTGGGGGATGAAGGGCATGACCTTTCAAGAATTGCTGATGACGTTAGAGCGCTTCTGGGCCGATCACGGTTGCTTAGTGCTTCAGCCCTATGACTTGGAGGTAGGCGCCGGAACGAACGCCCCGGCAACCACGCTAAGGGCCTTGGGGCCGGAGCCCTGGAACGTCGCCTACGCGCAACCCTCCCGCAGACCTGCCGATGGCCGGTACGCCCTAAATCCCATGCGGATGCAGCACTATTACCAATACCAGGTGATCATGAAGCCATCGCCGGAGAATATCGTGGATCTCTACCTGGATAGCCTGCGTGCCATCGGGATCGAGCCCGAGGACCACGACGTTCGCTTTGTGGAGGATGACTGGGAGGCTCCCACTCTCGGCGCTTCTGGCGTGGGATGGGAGGTATGGCTCGACGGCGCCGAGATCACCCAATTTACGTATTTCCAGCAGATGGGCGGTATCGAGCTCCGATCTATCTCTGCGGAGATCACCTACGGTACGGAACGCCTCGCCACATGCCTTCAGCGCGTGGATAACGTGTGGGATATGGAATGGGGCCACGGCATTACGTACGGTGAGATTGAGCGGGCTGCCGAGCGAGAGCACTGCGTTTACAACTTCGATGAAGCCGATGTGCCCATGCTCTTTTCGTTGTTCGAGCAGTTCGAGCGGGAGTGCTCACGTATCATCCAAAAAGACCTGGTGTTCCCCGCCTTCGATTACGCCCTAAAATGCTCGCACGTGTTCAATTTGCTGGATGCTCGAGGGGCTATCTCGGTGACGGAGCGCGCGAGTTACATCAACCGGGTGCGGAGCCTCTCGCGCCAATGCTGCCTGCGGTATCTCAAGCATCGCGAGGATTTGGGATTCCCTCTCCTGCGCGCGCCTCAGCGTGCCACGCAGGAACTGAAGGTGAACGAGTAGAGCTCGAAATCCGGAGCATCTGAGGCAAGCTCCAGCACATGCCGGCCGAAGGCATGGTTCTGGACAAGGCGATACATCCGGGGGCTATCTACCCAAACATAGGTGCGGCCGGCTGCATCGGTGCGGACATCCGCACCGGCATCTTGCTTGGGAACAGGCCGTCCGTCCTGCCAAACGTAAAGGCGGAAGGGCACGCCCGTGGAACTCTTCACCACTGCGTTGCACCCCAGCGCGTGGTAGCGCACCATCAGGCGGTCCTCAAGATTGCGCGTGGTGCGCGCATGCCTTAGGCATTCCCGGGAAGTCTGCCACGTGCCGACCAGGTAAATTCGGCCGTCTTCCACCGGGGTCTCGGGTGCGTAGAAGGAAGTTGCCCCCTCCCGCCAATCCTTCACATTACCGAGCTGCCCTTGGATATGCCCCCTATATCCCGCGTACACTTCGGGCGTGACCGGGTAGCACACAGCTCCAGACCGATCCTCCGGGCGGAGCGGCACCACTGGTCTTGGGAATGCGAGCCCAGGATGAAGTTGGTGCAACAGCCTCTGGATCTCCAGCTCGGTGGCCGCATATCCCCCTTCGCCGGCATGGTCGTACACAATGACGCCGTCCGCATTCACTAAGAACTTACGCGGCCAATATCCCTGGTCTCCTTGCCACGCTTGCCAATTTCTGTAGCTGCTATCCAAGAGTACGGGATAGGTAATCCCTAAGCGTTGGACTGCTCTTGCTACGTTTGCGGGCCGAGCCGCGAATGCAAATTCCGGAGTATGGATGCCCACGATCACCAGGCCATAGCGGGCGTACCGCTTGTTCCATTCCTTGAGGTACGGAAGAGTTCGTAGGCAATTGAGGCAGGTGTACTCCCAGAAATCAATCAGATACACGGTGCCCGGGCGGATTTGGAGGGCTTTCCCCTTTGTATTCAGCCAATCCTGTGGCGCTCCGATGAGTTGTGGCGCCATGCGCGCGGGGACGGTTGTTCGCGGCGGCGGCCCTACCTGCCCCGACGCCGGCTTCATCGGAACACAACCAACTGCCAACCAGAGGGTGGTGAGTGCACCCCCCATCAGAATGCCGTTCCGCCTTGTGTGCACCATGAGATCGGTCCTTGGAAAGATATCCGCTTATGTTATACGCTAATCCCGGCGCAAACATACCCCGGGCGCAGCGGATCATAGGCCGTGGGCTTCCAGGAGGGCTTCGTTCGATAAGAGGCGGCTCGTGGCACCGTCTGCCGCCAGCCTACCGCGATACAACAGGAGCGTGCGCGGGCAGAGTGTCCTGGCCAGGTCCATATCATGCGTGGCCAGGATGACGGTATGGCTTAGGGTCGTGAGGAGTTGACAGAATTCACGCCGGCCGCGTGGGTCTAGGCCGGATGTAGGCTCATCCAGAACGAGGATGCGGGGTTCCACGGCGAGGACACCGGCAATGGCTACCCGTTTGCGTTCGCCCAGGCTCAGGTGATGGGGATGGCGTTCCGCAGCCTCAAGCATCCCCACGCGTTGGAGCCATAGCTTAGCGCGGTCCTTAGCGGCGTTCCACGTGAGCCCCCGGTTCATGAGCCCGAATGCCACATCCTCCAGCACCGTGGGCATAAAGATCTGGTCGTCGGGATCTTGAAAGAGGATCCCCACAGACTGACGCACGTGGGATTGGGAATGGCGGGTTACGGGCGTTTCGAGGACACGGATCTCCCCGGATGAGGGTTGGATGAGCCCGCACATACACCAGAGCAGGGTGGATTTGCCGGCACCGTTGGCGCCGATGATGGCAACGCGCTCGCCCTCCGCTACTGTGAACGTAACCTCGTGGAGGGCGGCCTGGCCTTCTGCGTATCGGTGGCTTAGGTTGGCAACCTCAAAGGCTTTCATGTCTTAGGCGATCCACGTAACTGCGCCGAATAGGGTAACCCAGCCCACCAAGCCAATTCCCTCTTGTGGACGCACGCGGGGCAGCGGCGGATGCGGGAATTCCCCGGTGAATCCCCTAGACACCAGGGCTAGGGCTACTTCTTCACTTCGATCCAATGCGCGTGCCAGTAAACCCATAGAAATGTGTGCGTAGACGCGTGGGGCGCGCCACTTAAGGGGATAGGGAGCGCGTGCCCTTGCTGCGCGTATCATTCTGCCGGCTTCGTTTTCCAGAATGTGCACGTACCGCTCAGCCAGAAAGAGCACGGTCACAAACACAGAGGGAACCTTCATCCATTGGAGGGATGCAGCGATATGAGGGAAGGGTGTGGTGCAGAGGAAGATGGCGAAGGCGAAAATCGAAAGCGCCAATCGGCCCGCAGCCAAGAGTGTGGGGAGCATTGGAGCGCCGATGAGGCATCCCGCCGCGGCAAGCGCCCCGAACACGGCGGAAGCCAATAGTGGGCGCTGAAGTGCCCGAAAGGGAATGCGGGCCCATACGGGTAAGCAACCAAGCATGAGCGCTTGGGCGCAAAACGACAGCGTGTGCCGAGGCGGGGACGCGGCTATGATGCCGATCGTAATCAGCACTCCTATGATCTTAAGCCGGGGGTCCAGCCGGTGAAGTCCGCTGTTGCCGGGAACGTATGCCTCGACGAACATGGGGGTGTTGATCTCTACGTGCGTTCGGATGGCGCGTGGGCGAGGGATCTGCGACCTATGAACCCGGCAAACGCAGGTGCGAAGACGAGCTGGATCAGCATTCCAGGCGCACCGGCTGCAACAGCGGCCCACCCTGCAACCTGATGAGGCAGGCCGAACCACTTGGCAAGCAGTGATGTTGCGAGCCAGGTTACGCAGGCACGGGCAGCGATCGCCAGCAGAGATGCTGCCCACAGCGGCAGCCGGGCAGCCACCAAGAGCGAGGCGATTCCAGCCAATGCCGCAAGTTCGATGCTCATGATGACCGCCGTAGGCATGGGCGGCATGCCTGTGATGAGCGCCGATGCCCAAGGCGTGACGAGGCCGGTTACTACGGCTTCGCGCCACGGCAAGACGAGCCCTGCGATGAGGATGGGCAGATGCATGGGAAGGAACATCCGTCCTAATCCCACCGCGTGGAAGATTATCGGCACCACAATGCCGGCCGCGCACAGGAAGGAAGCAATCACCACCTGACGCACGGCATGCAGCTCGGGAGGGTTCGTCTTCATGACGCAGGAGCCGGCCTCGTTTGCTGCACGATTGCAGGTGCCTCCTCTACCATTTGGAACAGCTCGTCTTGGGGAGCTGCCCAAATGCGGAAGGTTGCAGCCTCGTCGCCCAATTCATCGAGCAATGCCCGCATCATATCCGGCACGCCTTCCATGAGCGTGACCAAAACACTCGCCCCGGTGTCCGTATTTTGCATGTGTACGCGGATTGGCTCACCGGGCTCGGCTTTGAGGTTCTGTTTGCCATAAGTGGCGCCCGTACCCCACTGCAAGCCATCCACGATGCAGGATGGAGGCGGAGCCTGCGGACAACGAACGGTTACACGGATGCCAAAATGGGGGCGCGCGTTCAATGCCCGCAATCCGGCTTGGCCAATGCGGATACCCAGGGCAAGCCAAGGTCCCAGATGGCCGTGGAAGCGACGCACAGCCTGCCAGTCTATCTCTTGATCCATGGAGTCCTCCTAAGCGGCGTCCTATTCATCCGCCTCTGCGCGTTTGCGCCATTTGACATGTCCATCGGCGAACGCGTGGGGGCTGCCGCCACGATGGGCGAAGTGCGCTCGCCCGCCCGGCAGCTCAATGCGCTGATCAATGATGATGGGTTGATCCGCGGGGGTAGTAATGGCGGCGTAACTGCGCCCGTCCATCATGCAATTGGCCGCATAGGCCGGCGAGCCGGGCGGAAAGCTAAAACCCGTGTTTGCCGGGAAGTCATAGCCGAAGCACCAATAGGTGAGCTTCCATTGTCCGCGGCTCCCGGGCTGTGTGGGCACTCCAAAGGTGCGGCCCGGGCAGCCCGCCACTGCCGATGGGCACAGAAAGATGCCGCGGTTCTTAACGTACGGGTCTATCACATTGGGAAGACTTACGAAGCGCTCCTGAGTGGGAAAAACCATCATCCCGTTCACGATCACGTTGACCATTGTGGATCCATCCGGGTCGGACGGAATGGATTTCACGATGGGCATCGTTTCATCCGCATCTTGAAGATACATCTGGATCGCTAAGCCCATCTGACGCAGGTTCGACATGCACTGCGTTTTGCGGGCGCTTTCCCGGGCTTGGGCGAAGACAGGAAGAAGGACCGCCGCTAGAATTGCAATAATCGCGATCACAACGAGTAACTCTATGAGGGTGAAGGCAATGGCAGAGCGGCGCATGAGCGGGGACCTCCTGTGTGGGTGCATCGGGCGAATGTGCTACGAATTGCGATTCCGTAACACTATACCGCCATGCCATGTGCCGCGTCAACCGGGTAATTAGTATCTCCTTATGGGTCCGAGGTGTGGATACAGCCGGGATCAAAAGTGATCCAGCTCCTCAAATGCGGTGCATTCTGGATAAGGCAACGTCCCTCCCGCAGGGAGACGGGTGAGCATGGGGATTGCTGCACTCCTCGAGTAGGTGCTCATCCACGGTTGGCGTCGGTCTGGGCGAAGCCAACCGCAAACATGTGGCACCTCCAAGGATGCGGCAACACGGCGTACGGTTGCCCAAACACGGTCGTGAGGCGCGCCTGGTGCGGCCCATTCCCACACATGCACTCCGCGCAGGTCCAGCGTAACCGTGAGGTACCCCACTGCTCGCCCGTGATCCTCCAGAATCAGATCGTTTTCAACCTGCCGCCACCATCGAAAGAACTTCCAGAGGTCTTCGGAACGCGCGGGGTAAAGACAGCTTGCTCCATCGGCGTGGTACCAGTCTATCAATAGTGGGAGGTCCTGGGGAGTGGCAGGGCGCACGTCGTAGGGATCCGCTGCAGGAAGGGCTTGGATATCGGCATTCCAATCGAGGGCTGGGAACGCGGTGAAGCCGAGTCGCTCATAGAAGGCAGGGTCAATGTCGCTGTAGAGAAGGGCAGCGCCCGCGCCTTCTTCCGTTGCTTTAAGCATGGCATGCCGCAGCAACCGATGGGCATATGCGTGACCACGGTGCTCCGGCGGCACAAATACCGCGGCGATGCCCAGCGTTGGGACCACGACGCCGTTCCATCTAAGGGCTATATCCAGCATGCGGCAGCTCGCCACAATGGCACCTGTAGGGGCTACAAGGCCAACGTACCTCATCCTCCTGCCCATGCGATCAAATGCCTCTTGGATGCGCAGGTGGTAGGCGTCGAAGCTGCGCCCTTGGTTCCATAGCGGAAACGTTTGGCGCGCGGCTTCGAGGATGCCGTCGGCATCCAGCACACGAAAGATCAGGTCGTCTGAGTGGTGAACGGGCATGCTGCCTCCCTTGCTTGTCCCTTTGCCGTGCGCAAGGCCAGGTTGCGGACTAAGCCTTCTGCGCGATAATCTCGGCGAAGGACCGGTATTCGCCTGCGTGTGCCACCCAAAGAGTGTCTTCGGCGTAATAGAGGACGCGCCATTGCCGGTATTCGAATTTGAGTTCGTTTGTGTCGAAGTTGTACAGGCGGTTGCGGTCCTCGGCTGGGCAACATTCCTTGCGATGGACGCGGATGACGTTGAAGCCACCGGCAGGTGTCACCGCGCGCAATCGCTGTAGGTATTCCAGGCATTCCGTGCCGAGTGCCGAGAGGCTATTGTTGGCGAAAAGGATATCGTACTCCGGTTTAAGGGCAAATTCTCGAATATCTATGCAATGGATGCAGAAGGACACACCGGCTTCTGCTGCAAGGCGTTGCGCCTTCTGAACCCCCGAGGGGGCAATCTCCACTGCGGTGACCTGATTGCCGTTCCGGGCGAAGTACACGGCATCTCTACCCTCACCACAACCCAGGTCGAGAACGCGAGCCGGCCGATTGCCATGGATCTCTTTCCAATAGCGCAGTGTTAGTTGAGCTAATGCGCTGGGGTCCCGACCGAATACATACGTGTTCAGATCCTTGCGGTAGCGTTCTTCCCAGAACTCCAGCATAGATGGATTGCGTTCCTCTGCGATTGGCGTATCCATTCGCGCGTTGAGCTCCTCCGAATACGGGATTGGGCGGTGTGTTAGGCTGTGCGGGGGGGCACGTCCTGCGGGCTTCGGGCCTCAGCCAAAAAGCGCTGCATGCTTTGAACCATGTTCTCCAGCACCGTCAGCCACTCCTCGAGGTGTGCTTCGCCTGCAGGCGTGATCGCATAGAGATGACGCGCGGGCCCGGGCCCCGTTGTGTCCCACTGGGAGACCACATAGCCGTTCTCTTCTAATGTCATGAGCGTGCGGTAGAGTGCGGCCCGGTCCACTTCGGCATCTGTGAGGGCGTGTTCTTGTAAGGCTTTGCCAAGCTCATAACCGTAGGATTTCCCGCGTTGCCGCAAAAGATACAGCACCACAGGTTCTACAAACCGATACAGATTCCCCATGGCGCAGGAGCAGACCCGATTGGGACCGTGCCGTCTGCAATAACCACGTGGCATAGTGATCACTCCTTTGGGGCCGCAGTGTGCGAACACCGGCGAGGCTTTTGGGCATGCGATGGGTTTGTTGCCTGTCGCAGACCGATACGTGGCCTGCGCCCGTGAAATTCCTGCCGAGAACCCCTTGACAGCATTATGGCAGATACGGCATAATAGATGCAACATACATCTAGAGGACGGATGCAACCCATGAAAATCGCGGTTACGGCATTGGAGCCTAAGGCTTCCTCTTCCATAGACCCGCGCTTCGGCCGCGGCGCGTTCCTTATGGTGTACGACACGGACCTAGGTACTTGGCAGGCTCTGGATAACACGCAAGCTCGGGCGGCGGCCCATGGCGCGGGCGTGCGGGCGGCAGAACAGGTGGCATCTTCTGGTGCCAGCGTTTTGCTTACAGGTAGCTGCGGACCCAGGGCGTTCAGCGTCCTAACAGAGGCCGGTGTTCAGGTGTGCACGGGTGTGACCGGTTCCGTGGTAGAGGCGGTGCAGAGGTATTTGGCGGGCGAGATAACGCCGGCTTCTGGTCCGGACCGCGAGGGTCCATGGTAATGCAGGTCGTTCTAAATTCAACGCACACCGCCTCCCGATTGGAGGCAGAAAGGAGCAAAACGATGCCACGATTAGATGGTACCGGACCCATGGGGCAGGGCCCCATGACGGGCAGAGGCCTCGGCCGATGCGCAGGTCAGCAGCCTGTTGCGGGCTGGTTTGGCCGGGGCAGAGGTCTTGGGCTTGGCCTCGGTTTGGGGCTTGGATGGGGATTGCGGCGGGCGGCCGGTTGGTTCGCCCCGGCGGTACCCGTAGCCCCGACCGATGAGGCGACGCTTCTACAGCGGCAGGCAGAGTTGCTTGAGCAGCAGCTTGCGGCTGTGAAGCAACGCCTGGCCGAAACCAAGAAGCCGGAGGGATAATCCTCCGGTACGGCACGAGGGGTAAGGATGCATTCCGCACGCGCCCGGCATCCCAACCCTCGTGCCCGTGCATGGAGACGACAGGGCAATACGTGCTGGTGCAAGGAGACGGCAGGGTTTCGTGATTGTAGCGGTGGCGAGCGGCAAGGGAGGTACGGGCAAAACGCTGATCAGCGTGAGCTTGGCGCGCCTTCTTTCCCAACACGAAAGCGTTCAGTATCTAGACTGTGATGTGGAAGAGCCCAACGGGCATCTGTTCCTTCGGCCGGAGCTAAGCCTCCGCGAATCCGTGCGATTGAAATTCCCCGTGGTGGACACTTCGCGTTGCAATCTTTGCGGGGAGTGTAGCCGCTTTTGTGCCTTCAATGCGCTGGCCCTCGCCGGTTCCAAACTCCTTGTATTCCCGGACTTGTGCCATAGCTGCGGAGGATGCGCTTTGGTGTGCCCGCAACGTGCTATATCCTGGGAAGAACGGGAGATCGGCATTGTGGAGGAGGGGGTGTCCGGCGGAATTACCTTCGTTCATGGGCAGCTCGCTCTAGGAGCCCGGTTGGTGCCGCCCCTTATCGAGGCAGTGCGTAGGCGCACCCGATCTCAGGGGATCGCCATCGTAGATGCTCCCCCAGGCGCCGCATGTCCTGTGGTGGCGGCCGTGAGGGGCGCTGACCTCGTTTTGTTGGTGACGGAACCCACTCCCTTTGGCTTAAACGATTTGGAAATCGCTGCAGAACTCGTCCACCTGCTCGGATTGAAGGCTGCGGTGATCATCAATCGGTACGGCGTGGGTGATGACCGCGTGGAGCGCTTTTGTGAGGAGAAGGGCCTTTGTGTGTGGGAGCGCATCCCCTACGATCGCCGCATAGCCGAAGCCTACGCCTCGGGCCGGGACGTGGCCGAGGAGGTTCCGGAGTTTGCTCGGGCCTGCCGGTCACTTCTCGCAAAGCTTAAAGCGGAGGCTGCCCGATGAAGGAAGTTGTGGTGCTAAGCGGAAAGGGCGGAACCGGCAAGACCTCCTTTGCCGCAGCCTTTGTGTCCCTCGCCAAGCGCTGTGCGATCACCGATTGCGATGTGGACGCTGCAGACCTTCATCTTCTGCTGGAATGGGAGGTCGTAGGAACATTCCCGTTTGTGGACACAAGCGTGGCAGTGGTGGATGCGGAGCGCTGCCAACAGTGCGGGTTGTGCATGGACTTGTGTCGCTTCGAGGCGATCACTCCAGATGTGCGAGGCGTGCCCATGGTGGATGCCTTTCGCTGCGAAGGATGCCGCGTCTGCGCCAGGTGGTGTCCGGAAGATGCGATTACCATGCAAGAGGTGAGGTCCGGCACGTGGTTTCATTCAAACACGCGTTTCGGTCCCTTCTTCCATGCGCGTTTGGCGGTGGGAGCCGAGAACTCGGGGCGACTCGTGGAACTTTTGAGGCGGCGCGCCCACGAGGTGGCCGGTGACGCAGGGTTGGATCTGATAATTACGGACGGGCCGCCAGGGGTAGGCTGCCCCGCGATTTCGGCAGTCACCGGCGCTTCGTACGCAGTGCTCGTGACGGAACCCACGGTGTCGGGTACGCATGACCTTGTCCGTATCGCCGGTGTTGTGCGGCAATTAGGAATACCGGCCGGGGTGGTGGTGAATCAGGCTGATGTGAATGTGACCACGGCTGCAGAGCTGGAGCGATGGACTGCAGAGAATGGGTTGGATATGCTGGGGAACGTGCCGTACGACACGGGTTTCATCCGCGCCCAAATCGAAGGCAAGAGCATTGTGGCGTACGGTGGCAATGGAGCACGTGCTGTGGAGCGTGTGTGGGAGAACGTGTCCCGGAGGTTGCAAGACGCGAGTGCGTAATCCTACTTGAGGAACGTGCCCGAATAGGGCGATCCGGTCCATAGCGAACAAATGGAGAGGAAACAGGATATGAGGATTGTGGTACCTACGGTGAACGGACGTGTGTGTCAACATTTTGGCCATTGCGAAGCGCTGGCCGTAGTGGATGTGGACACTCAAACGGGGCAGGTGTCGGGGACAGAGTTTGTGAAGACCCCTCCCCATGAGCCCGGTCTTTTGCCCCGAATGCTATACGAACTAGGCGCAGAGGTACTCATCACGGGCGGCATCGGATCACGGGCCCGTGTGCTTTTAGAAGATTACGGGGTTAGGATCGTCGCGGGCATCTCCACGGGTACCCCCGAAGAATTGGCGCGGACCTACGTGGCCGGCAATCTCCAGGCGGGAGAAAACGCCTGTACACACTGACGGCGTTCGAAAAAAGAAATCCCTGCTCGGGAACGCGGGACTGCATGCGTCGTCCTGAAGGTGAAGCAAGATAAAATCCCCCACCGAGGGGACTTAAGGAGACGGTGATGAGAGCAGGACGATGGCTAACGGTACTCCTGGGCGTTGCAGTGCTCGGCGCGTGGACGGTCAGCGAGGCGAGCGCCCAGGGGCGTGGCAGGATGGGCGGGTACGGCCCGCGATGGGGAAACGGTGCTTGCGTGCAGCCAGGATATGGCATGGGCATGGGGGGTGGCTGGTGGATGCGCGTGAATCCGCAGACACCCGAGCAGAAGGCCCTGGTAGCTCGCGTGACGGAGCTACACAATGAAATACGGGCCGCCAATGCCGAGCTTTGGGCGATGCAAGCACGCAAGGCATCGGCTAAGGAGATCGCAGCCCAGCAGAATAAGATTGCTGCGCTGAGGGCTGAACTTCAGCGAGTGACGCAGCAGAATGAACAAGTGATTCGGTCCCTGGGCATTCCTGCTCCCTACGGGGTATGCGACGGTACAGGGCCGAAGGGATTCGGTGGCGGCCGCGGAATGGGGCCTCGAGGAGGCGGGGGCAATCCCTATTGCCCATTCCGATGGCAATAACGAGGCACGGGACATTGCGGCCGGCGCACGCGCCGGCCGCTTTTTTGCCGATTCCCGCTCTGCAGCAGCAATCGGACCGCACGGAAACCTGCCTTCCATCGTCTACAATGATACCGGGCGTCACTCGGCGCTTCCATGGGACGCCGAGGGAAGACGTCGCGGCATGATCCGCTATGGAATGGGAAGGTATTTGCACATGCACAGACACGGCATCTGGGCTCCAACGTTTGCGTTGTCGGTGATGTTGGCAGCCCAATCCGCACATGCGATAGACACGAACCTACGCGATTACGTGTGTGAGAAACTGGATGACTTCACGGCTAAGATGGTGGTGGTGAAGGCCGATCAGCGGGAACTGGGCAAGATCAGTAGGGATGCGGGCTTCCTCTACCGGTTCCACGAAGTCACCATGAGCTACAAGGAACCCAACAAGGTCCGCATAGAAGGGTCGTTAGATGGGGCTAAGGGCCTCTACATCGTCAACGGGCCCATCCAGTGGGTGGCCATCCCCAAAATCCATCTGCAGACGCGGCGCGATTTCGGGAACGCCCCCGGCAAGCGTAAATCGCTCATGGATGTGGGGCTCATCTCGGAGTACTACCTAACCTATACGGATGGCCAGTTTGTTCGTGAGGCGAATGTGGAAGGCACGCCGTGCGCCGTCTTCCGCCTGCAATACAAAGATCGGGATGACACCAGCCACCAGATGGTGTACATAGATCCTCGCACGAAGGTGGTGCGCAAGCGCGAGGCCTACAGCCAAACAGGTAAGCTCCAAGCCATCTATTACTACAAGGACGTCAAACAGGTGGCGCCGGGCATTTGGTTCCCTACACGCATCGAAGTGCAGAATACGGATCGCGTCATCGCCGGCATCACCGAGTATCGCGATATCCGCGTGAATGTAGGATTGTCGGACCGGGAGTTTACACTGTAGACGCAAAAGCGGGATCGGGAAGGAAAATCAGCCATGGAGACCAGCCTCCCTAAGGAGGGCCAATCCGCGCCGGATTTCACCCTCACAGCGCACACGGGAGACACCATAAGCCTTGGTACATATCGGGGCAATCGCATCGTGGTACTGTACTTCTATCCCAAGGCCGAAACGCCTGGGTGTACCATCGAGGCGAAGGATTTCCGCGATCTGTATAAGGAATTCCAATCTGCCGGGGCCGAGGTGCTGGGCGTGAGCCCAGATCCCATAAAGAAACAGGCCCGGTTCGCCCAAAAGCAAGAAATCCCGTTTCCCCTTCTTTGCGACGTGGATCATGCTGTAGCCGAAGCCTATGGGGTATGGAAGCAGAAGTCCTTCATGGGGCGCACCTCCATGGGCATCGAACGCACGACCTTTGTGATAGATCGCGAAGGGATTGTGCGTCGCGTGTTCCCCAAGGTGAGAGTGTCAGGTCACGCCGCGAAGGTTCTGGAGGCGGTACGCGCCTTGGGATAGCGCGGGCCGTGAGGGCGGCACGTGCCGGGGACTTTCGGGGATCGGCCGCCGGATGCGTGCCGCGCTCATGACGGAGGAGGACAAGGGCCGTGCTGGTGGTAACCTTCGGAGAAGTAATGGGGCGGGTGGCTGCTCCTGGCTTCCAAAGGTGGTTGCAAACCTTACCCGGACCGGTGGAATTCACGTTTGCCGGCGCCGAGGCGAATGTAGCCGCCGCCATCGCCTTGTGGGGCGGGGGCGCACGCTTCGTTACGGCCCTTCCTCGCAACCCTATGGCAGACGCCTGCGTGAAGACGCTCCGCGGGCTAGGAATAGACACTACCGCGATCCTGCGCACGTCCAAAGGACGGCTGGGTCTCTATTTCGTGGAGACGGGGGCGAACCAGCGGGGAGGGACGGTGGTTTATGATCGGGACGGCTCGGCCTTGATGGAGACGCCGGCTTCCGAGTATGCCTGGGACACGATACTTCATGGCGCAGACTGGTTCCACGTTACGGGGATTACGCCGGCGCTCTGCCGGAATACGGCCGACGCCACTTTAGCCGCGGTGCAGGCCGCCAAGAAGGCCGGCCTCACGGTGTCGTGTGATCTCAATTTCCGTAAGAAGTTGTGGAATTGGGAACCGGGCGTCCCCCCGCAAGAGCTGGCCCGGCGCACCATGGCGGAGATCCTGCCGTTCACCGATTTCGTGTTTGCAAACGAGGAGGATGCCGACCTGGTTCTGGGCATTCGCGCCGAGGGCACCGACGTAGTTTCCGGGCGTATCCAGGCTGCGGCGTACGCCGAGGTAGCCCGGCGCATCACCGAAGCCTTCCCGAATGTTCGCCGGGTTGCGATTACGCTTAGGGAGAGCATCTCCGCATCCCACAACAATTGGGGTGGCCTGCTCTACGATGCCCAGGCGGGTAAGCACTGGATTTGCCCCACGAATGCCGGCGGCGCGTACGAGCCCTATGCCATTCGCAACATTGTGGATCGCGTGGGGGCCGGCGATGCATTTGCCGCAGGAACGATCTTTGCCCTCAATACCCCCGAATTGGCGCAGGATGAAAATGCTCTGCGCTTCGCCGTAGCCGCTTCTTGTTTGAAGCACTCCATCCCCGGCGACTTCGATTACGTAACACGCGCCGAAGTGGAGGCTCTGGCAGGGGGCGTTCAATCGGGGCGTGTGAGCCGATAGCAGCCATCGGCCGGATGCCGGTGGCGCGGCCTCGAACGGAACGTACATGGTACTATTGACGACGTGAGCGCTGGTACCCCGCCGAAGCCTGCTGGTGGCTCCGGCCTCTTGGGGAGGCTGGGAGCCATTCGTGAATTGCCTGCGGCCGCGATGCTTACACTGGTTGTAGCCTGGATCGCGGCGACGCGGGCGTCTTTCCATACCTACACGAACCTGGCACAGGTTGGGCAAGACGGAGCCCTAATCGGCATCATGGCGTGCGGTGAGGCCATGGTGATTCTTACCGGGGGTATTGACCTATCCGTAGGCGCGACGCTGGCGCTTTCTGCATGCGCTGCAGGTTCGCTCATGATGGCAGGATGGCCCGTGGTGGGCGCGGCAGGGGTGGGCCTCGCTGCAGGGGCTTTGTGCGGTTGGGTGAACGGCGCTCTCATTACGTACCGACGGCTGCCTCCCATCCTAAGCACGCTCGCCACGCTCCTCATTTTCCGCGCCATTACGAATATAGAGACGCACGCAGAGCCGTTCAATCAGCTTCCCCGCACGTTCCGTGTGCTGGGGGGAGGTTTCCATCCCTTTGTGGTGTTCCTGGCAGTGGTGGCGGTCTTCGCAGCGGTGCTAGCCCGGATGCGCTTTGGGCGGCGTGTGGTGGCCATCGGCGGCAGTGACGAGGCCGTGCGGCTCTCGGGGGTTCCCGTGGATGCCGTTCTCCGCCGCGTGTACATGCTCTCCGGGCTTTGTGCGGCGATATCGGGCCTGATCATGTCTGCTGCCGCCAACAACGCGCAGTGGAACCTGGCCGACGGATGGGAATTGGAGGTAATCGCTGCAGTAGTGATCGGCGGGGTCCGGTTAACCGGGGGCCAAGGTAGCGTGATCGGAGCTGCGTTGGGTGCGCTCATTATTGTGGTGTTGCGGAACGCGCTATTCCTTTCGGGCGTGCCCACGGAGCGATACGGTTTGGTAACAGGTGGCGTCATTTTGGCTGCTGCCATGGCCGAGCAGATACGTCGCGTGCGGCGGGAGGCGGTAGCGTGAGCACTCTTGTGGCGATGCGCCGTCGCATCTCCCTTCCGGTGGAGACTGGGGTGGCCGTGGTTTTGACGCTGTTGGTGGGTTGGCTCGGATGGCGTTTCCCCGATTTTCGGTCGCCGGCGAACCTGGCAGCGGTACTTGGGAGCAGTGCCGAGATCGCGATCGTGGCCGCAGGCATGACGCTTGTAATTGCCACAGGTGGTATTGACATCTCGGTGGGATCCGTGGTGGGGCTATGCGGCATCGTCATCGGTGTGCTCTGCGTGAACCTGGGATGGAATGTTTGGCTGGCGTGCGGCGCAGGACTGGCAGTTGGCGCGCTCTGCGGTTGGATCAACGGCGCCTTGGTAGCATGGTTTGGATTGCCGCCCATCATCGCAACCCTCGCCTCTTTTTCGGCAGCTCGAGGAGCCGCCTATATGTTAAGTAATGGCGAGAGCATCTCGGGTTTGCCAGATGCCATCATCGCCATCGGATACGGAAGCTGGCTTGGGATCCCCACGCCGGCGTGGATCGGTGCCGCCACCCTGGTAACCATGGGGGCTATTCTGCGGTTCAGTACCTTCGGCCGCTCTGTAAAGGCCCTGGGCGGCAATCGCGAGGCTTCGCGTCTCAGCGGGTTGGCAGTCCGGCGAACAGAACTGATGGTGTATGTGCTGAGTGGACTATTAGCCGGCCTCTCGGCAATTGTCGTCACGGCGAGGGGAGCTACGGCCATCCCTGATGCGGGGCGGTTCTTCGAATTACGGGCGATTACTGCTGTTGTAGTGGGTGGCACCTCTGTAGCCGGCGGGCGTGCTACAATCATTGGAACGATCCTTGGAGTTCTCACCATCGGTGTGGTTGCCAACGGCGTGCGCAACTACGGCAAGGCGGGCATCTGGGAGGAGCTTGTGCTGGGCCTGGTGTTATTGGTTGCCGTAGAAGTGGACCGATGGAGGGCACGGCGGGGTAGCACTGCCTCCGTATAATGGAGATGATCCACCACAGCGGGGGCGCTTACTACAATAGTTCAAGACGTGCGGAGAAGCCTCCGGAGGGTATAAAGATGGGCTTCAGGTATTGGATGGCAGCAAGCGTCGTGGCAGCCGTGCTGGCAAGCGGTTGCGGGAAGGGTTCCCCTTCCGGTCCTGAGGGTCGGGCGGGTTCCGTAAATGCTACGCCAGGGGAACATAAACAGCGCCGAATCGTCTTCGTTTTTAAGGTAGATGGTCTGCTTTACGGAGAGGCATGTCGCCGCGGCGCCAAGCAGGCCGCCCAGGAGTTGCCCGGCGTGAGCGTGGAGTACATGGCTCCGGAAAAGGCCGAGGTGGGTAAACAGATCGAGATCATCCAACAGCTCATCGCCGATAAGGTAGACGCCATTGTCGTGTCGCCGAACGATGCCAAGGCAATCGTTCCTGTGATTAAACAAGCAACGGACGCAGGTGTCAAAGTCTTTACATGGGATTCGGATGCCCCGGATTCTGGGCGCATTTTCTACGTGGCTGCAGCGGATGACGTCCAGATTGGGCGGGATATCGCGGATCATTTGGCCAAGGACCTGGGCGGGCACGGCAAGGTGCAGATCGTAAGTGGGGGGCGCGGCGCAGCGAACCTTAACTTGCACGTCCAAGGTTTCGAAGAGGGCTTCCGCAAGTATCCCGGCATTACGCTGGTGAAGCCGTATATCTACAACGATGATGACAACGTAAAAGCCAGGTCCATGGCGATCCAGGCGTTCCAAAAGGACCCCGATATTGTTGGCTTTGCGTGTGCGAATTCGCCCAGTGCCCCGGCAGTTGGGCAGGCGATCACTCAGCTTGGGAAGATCGGCAAGGTGAAGGTATGGGGGCTTGCTCTTCCTAGCGAAACGCGCCAGTACCTTAAATCGGGGGCCGTGTCTGGGTTGATGCTTTGGGATCCGGCTAAGCTTACCTATCTAACGGCGCGATTGGTGAACGACTATTTGGACGGCAAGCCGCCGAAGGATGGCGCAGAGTACCCGGGCATCGGGAAGATCAGCGTGAAGGATGGCGTGGTACTTATGCCTACGCTTACCATCACGAAGGACAACGTGGACGAGTTCAACTTCTGAACCACATGGTGAGGAGGAGCTTTCGACCCTCATCCACATGAGTACGTCGAGGCTCGGGTTACAGGAAGCGTGCCGTGCTTTATTAGGGAGTGCGGGCAGCGCGCGTTCCGAGTAGCGGCAGGCTTGAGATAGATCGGTTCCATACAAAATAACCTTCGGCCTGCTACGGTGCCTTGGGAGGCTCGGTGAATTGGCCAGGTTCTTCACTACCGCGATGTTGGGAGACAAGTAATGTCGGATGATTACGGGGCGCAACCGGCCGAAGTGTCCTTGCGCGATTATCTGGACCTGCTGAGGCGCCGCAAGGCGATCATCATCCAGACGATGTTAGTGGTATTCGTGGTGGGTGTTGTGGTGACCCTCATGGCCAAGCCCGTATACCGCACCACGGCCCGCATCTTGGTGGAGGGGAAGAGCCTCACTGTGGCGCAATACGACTCCAGCAATCCCCTGAGCAATGTTTTCATGCCCGACACGGGCCATGACGTAGCCACGCAGATCGAGGTCCTCCAGGGAGACACCCTTTTGGACGATGCGTTCCGAGCTTCGCGCGTTCCCAAGGGCGGTGTTCGGGTGCAAGTAAAGCAGGTAGGCGCCACCGATGTGATCGAGATTACAGCCGAGGCTGGCAAAGCCCGGTGGGCCACGGATTTTGCGCAACAGCTTATCGAATCCTACCGCCGCCATGTGGCAGGTAGCCGTAAGGAGGAAGTGGATAAGGCGTTGGCCTTCGCCAAGGAGCGCTACGCCGAGGAGAACCGCAAACTCCAACTCGCCGAAGACCGTCTGCAGGAATTCCGTGCTCAAAACCGCATCGCGAGCCTTGCCAAGCAAAAAGAGGCCGCCATCACAGAAATGACGCAGGTAGACGCGGATCTGCGGAAGACGCAGGGTGAGGTGAATGGCCTAGAGGCGCAACTTGCAGAGCTCAGAGCTGCTCGGGCACGTGAGCCCAAGACAAAGACGGTGGTGAATGTAACATCCAACACCGCTGCCAAGCAAGCCATTCGCGATAAGATTGCTTCTTTGGAGACGGATCGCCAAGGGCTCTTGATCCTTTATAAGCCCTCCCACGTGAAAGTGCAGGAGGTGGATGCCCAAATCAAGGAGTTGAGGGATCAACTCGCCAAGACGCCCGACACGGTCACCATGACGAACGTAATCCCCAACCCCAACCTAGATGCCTACGACACGCGCATCGCGGAGACCGAGGCGAACTTAGCCCAAAAAAAGGCTGAGCTCGGGCGCATCATGGCGAACCGGCCTAATGTGAATATGGGCTCCTTCGGGCGTTTGGAGGTGGAGGAAGGGCGTCTCACCCGGGATGTGGAGGAGAAGCGCGCCACCGTTGCCATGTTGGCCAAGAGCGTGGAAGATCTGGGCATTCGGGCTCAAGCCACACACGACCCTGTGCAGGTGATTGCCCCGGCTGGCCCTGCAGTACAAGTAGCTCCCCAGCGCGGAAACAACCTTCTCCTTGCCGCACTCTTGGGATTGGTTTTGGGCTTTTGCTTCGCGCTACTTCAGGAATACCTGGACGATCGCATCAACGCACCCGAGGATGCCCGACGTATCTTGCAGGCGCCTATCCTCAGCTATGTTCCTTTGGTTGAAACCGAGGAGCATCGCCTTCTCACCAGTGGCGCGGGCGGCGGATCGCTGCTTGAGAGTTACCGCGTGATGCGCACGAATGTGCAATTCGCAGCCGTGGATGCACCCACAAATTCCATTTTGGTTACCAGCACTGCGCCGGGAGAAGGCAAGTCTGTCACCGCCGCGAACCTCGCCGTGGCCATGGCGATGGATGGGCGGAGCGTGATCCTAGTGGACGCGGATCTCCGCCGACCTACCATCCACGCTAAGTTCGGTTTAGATCAACGTCCCGGTCTTACGAATGTGCTGGTTGGCCATACCGCTCTGGAGGATGCGCTTAAGGATACAGGGGTGCCGGGACTAAGGGTGCTCACGTCTGGGCCGCTTCCACCTAATCCGGCGGAGCTGTTGAACTCACGAGCTATGGCTCACGTGCACGAGCAGCTCAAAGCCATGGCGGATGTGGTCATTTTCGATAGTCCGCCCTTCCTGGCGACTGCCGACGCTCAGGTGCTGGCAGCCGAGGCCGACGGTGTGCTGTACGTGGTGCAGTTCGGCGAGGCCCGCAAGTCCGCCGTACGGCATGCTGTGGAGCTTCTTCAGCAAGCGAGAGCCCGCGTGCTGGGTGTAGTGTTCAATAAGATTGACCTAACGTCCCGGCGTGACGACTACTACTACGGCTACTACCGGTATTACAACTACTACAACACGCCTCAGATTGGCGATGGCGACGGGCACGCAGCTCGGAAGGCGCGCGAATTTGAGGCGCTTATCTCCAACGGTAAGAATCAACATAACGGAGAAGGAGAAGCCGCCCCCGCTCCGGAGGAGGCCTCGCCAGAGGAGGAAAAGGCATGAGGTGGATCACATTGGGAGCCCTCGTGGCCCTTTTCGGTGTGTTCCTGGCGGGCGCGTCGTCAGGGCAGACGAAGCCAGCCCCAGGCGACTACGTGTTAGGGCCGGATGACGTCATCGAGGTGTCCGTGCTGAACCATGAGGATCTGAACAAACTCCTGGTGGTCCTGCCGGATGGAAAGATCATTTTCCCTGACGTTGGGGAGATCATGGCTGCGGGCAAGACGCCGAAGCAATTGGCGGCCGATATCCAAAAGGGTTTGGAGAAGGTTCGCAACAATGTGTCGGTGGCTGTGCTGGTCAAGGAGATCCATTCGCGCAAGGTGCGTGTGATCGGCGCGGTGCGCGGCTCAGCCGGGGCCTACGATCTCAAGCAGGGCGGTAAGCTCATTGATATCATTGCGCAAGCCGGCGGTCTCGTTACGAAGCCCTCGCGCGTCTCTGCAAAGCTCATCCGCAACGGCACCCAGATCATCAATCTCGATTTGGTGGAAGCCCTAGCTCATCCAGACGGACCCGCCAACGTGCCCCTAGAGCCGGACGACCTCATCATCCTGGACGAGGCGGAGCCCTCACGCAACCAGGTGAATGTAATGGGAGAGGTGGGCAAACAGGGTGCCTATGAGCTGGATCCGGGAGTGGATCTGGCGGCCATTATCGTGCAGGCCGGGGGACCTACGGACAAGGCAGCCTTAAGCAAGGCGTATGTGCTGCGAGATAAAAAAGAGATCCCTGTGAACCTGTATCCCGTGTTCGCGGAAAGCAAGCTTACCGATCCCGCCGCGTCCTTCAAACTAAAGCCAGGGGACGTAGTGGTGATCCCGCCCATCGAGACGCGGTACGCCGTTATGGGCCAGGTAGGGCATCCGGGATACTACGTGTTGCCTGAGCGCAAGCCCGTAACGGTGATGGATGCGTTGAACTTGGCGGGTGCTGGGGGCCAGGGATCCCTGGCGGATATGCGGCGCGTGGGCGTAATCCGCACGGTCAACGGCAAACCCACGGTCACCGAGGTGAATGTGGAGCAGATGCTGAAGACGCACGATCTGTCCAAGAATGTGGCGCTCCAACCCAACGACATCGTGTACGTACCTGCGAAGTCGTCCCATGCCTTTAACTGGCTGGATATCTTGTACCCGCTTAGCATCTTTAGCACCCTCACACGGTTCTAAGCATTCGCCCGTCCATATCCGCGACACCTTCAGTCGGTGCCGCGGATATGGACGGGGTGGTTGCAGAGGTGGGGCATGAGCTGAGGGCGAATATTCGGCAGGGAACAGAGAGCGGCTGAAGTTTCCACGGGCAGCAGAGGGATCACCGCTGATGAATGTAGATGAGGAAACCCGGGTTCCCCAACCGCCAGTCCTGAGGATCGCCGTACTGGTGAGTGGGCATGGCAGAGGATCGAACCTCCAGGCAATCCTGGATGCCTGCGCCTGCGGGCAGATACGCGGTGCCGTGGACGTGGTGATCGGCACGAGGAGTGGGGCGCCCGCCCTGGAGAGAGCACGGTCGTGCGGTGTGGCTACGCTGGTAATTTCGCCGAACAAGTACAGCGGCGATGACGAAGCCTACGGGAGGGCTTTGCTTCGGGCCCTTGCGGCGCGGGGCATCGGCCTCGTGTGTCTGGCGGGATACATGCGCAAGCTGCCATCTGTGGTAGTGGAAGCCTATCCGGGCAGAATTATGAACATTCACCCCGCTCTGTTGCCTCTGTTCGGGGGCAAGGGCATGTTTGGCGAGCGAGTGCACCAGGCGGTGTTGGAGAGTGGAATGAAGGTGTCGGGCTGCACCGTGCATTTTGTGGATGCAGAATACGATACGGGGCCGATCATCATTCAGCGGTGCGTACCGGTTTTGGAAGGTGACACGCCGCAAACGCTGGCGGCGCGGATCTTGCCCGAGGAACATAAGGCTTATGTTGAGGCGGTGTCCTTGTTTGCCGAAGGCCGCCTTCAACTGGAAGGTAGGCGCGTGCGGGTGCTGGATCCCGGGGAACGTGACAATGAGCGTGTGGGCAATCTAGGCGATTGAGGTTGCCTTCGGCTGCGTGGATGAAACACGGGAGCAGGATAGATGGAAAAGGCTATGATTAGGATCTGTGCAGGCGCCATGTTCTTGGCAATGTTGGCGCTTCCGGTATGGGGGGATGTTAAGGTGGAGAAAGTCGCCTATATGAACCAGCCGAACTGTTACCGCCTCAGCAACGGTACGGTTGAGCTGATCGTCACTACGGATATCGGACCGCGCATCCTGCGATACGGTTTCGTTGGAGGCGAGAACATCTTAGGCGAAGTCCCCGATTTGGTGGTCCATACCGCTCTAGGCGATTGGAAGCCGTGGGGCGGGCACCGTTTATGGCACGCGCCCGAGGCTATGCCCAGGAGCTATTCACCGGACAACAGCCCCATCGAATTCAAGCAAGAGGGGGACAACACGGTTCGGCTAACGGAGCCCGTGGAGCCTGCCACCGGCATCCAAAAAGAGATGGTGGTGACCCTCAGCCCAACGGGGACCGAAGTCACCATAGTGCATCGCATCATCAATAAGGGCCTCTGGGCCGTGGAAGCGGCACCGTGGGCGCTGACCATCATGCATGGCGGCGGCGAGACCATCATTCCCCAAGAGCCGTACATTTCCCATGATGATTACCTTCTCCCGGCGCGCGCCCTTGTACTGTGGCACTATTCGGACCTGAGCGATCCGCGCTTCACCATAGGCAAGCGATACATCCGCCTCAAGACGGTGACCTCCATGAAGGATCCCAACAAGGTGGGGATCATGAACAAGCAAGGATGGGCAGGCTATCTGCGCAATCACGTGCTTTTTATAAAGCGTTTCCCCTTTGTGCAGGGCGCCACCTATCCCGACTATGGTTGCAACAACGAAACGTACACAGCCGGGGATTTCATGGAGCTCGAAACGTTAGGGCCCATCCAGCGCATCGAGCCGAATGAGGCGGCGGAGCACACGGAGCACTGGTTCCTGTTCAACAACGTGGATGCTGGAGCTACCGAGGCAACGCTGGACGCCGCAATCACGCCGCTGGTGAAGCAGACACTGCCCGCCAATGCGCCCGCACCACCCAAGTAGAGGGGCTTGATCGGGCGGCCGTCTCAGGTGAATGGGGCTTGCTCGTGCAGTGCTACGGTGCGCGGGATGCCTTAGGGCAGCGAGTTCCCCACTTTACGGAGGATTTGTTCCGCCAAGTCCCCCACCAAAATGTAATTGGCCCGGTGACCCGTAACGGTCACTACGGCTTGCTGGAGCGAGGAACTGCCTATGCACCGGGGCGGTGGCGGTGCTCCCGGGTGTAATCGCGGTCCTCGACCCCGCTGGAATACACTGAAGGCCGAAATGCCGTTGGAGTACCGCACCACGGGCATCAATCGGCCGCTACCTGTGCGCATCACCCCATAGAGCACAATGTGGTATCCGGGCGGGACGTACGTTGGCAGCAGAATGGGGCGCTGCGTCTCCCTCTCCACTTCGGCGCGGGACGGCCGCGTCGAGAATGACGCCGGACCAAAGAGCGTATTCGGTGCGAAGCGCGTAGGAGCTTGAAACAGGTGGGCCGGTTGAGCCGCCAGGGATACCTGCGAGACCTCCGTACGGGAGCGCAGTTTTCCCCCTGGAGCGAGGAGTTCGTCGCGCAAGATGATGCCTGTGTTCGGGCTCAATACGATGCGGCGCGCCGGATCCCATGGGTGCATCGGCTGCAAATCCAGATAAACTGCAGGGAGCCCGAGTACGGGCGCTATCTGCTGCGCATGCACCCGGTATGCATCAAGGATCCACCGCATGGCAAGCATCGGATCGGCGTCTGCAGCGTCGGGCAGGCGAATCCATTCTCCGTTCGGCTGCCGCTGCCATACGGCTGAGCCCCGCTTGAGCAGACGCACACCCTGGGCCGGGCCGGCGTATTCGCGGAGGACGTCGCCTTTGCCATCGGCGAATATGCGCACAGTGGCTACCACAGGCGGTGCGCCCTCTTGGTAAAGGATGGTGCGCGCTGTGGCCGCGTATCCTGTTGTGGGTCCTCTAAGAGCCTCCTGGAGCCAAAGTGCGGCGTGGTCCGCCGATTGGGCGTGGGCAGGTAGGGCCATCAGCAGACCCATAAGCGTGAGAAGGCGGTTCACGGCTGGTGCTCCTGGAGAGCGGTATACCCAAGAAGGATGGCGCGGTTGGGGTCATCGCCGACCGATGACGCCGATGCTAGGGCGTGGGCTGCCTGGGCGGAGAGCCCGGTGATTTGGGCTACCCGAACCACAGGCGCTGGACCATTAGACGCCCGGGAAATAGGGTGGGGCCCGGCGGGGTGGAAGAAGAGAGCTTGGGGAACCAGGAGAGCAGCCAGCACGAGGATCGCGGCCGCGCCCGCCCAAGCGAGCCATGGAACCCTTCCATACGGATGTACATGAAGCTTCACCCGGTGCCGGGCAACCACAGCGGACCACTCGGCGACGGGCGCTTGCACGGGCGCGAGCTGATCCAAATGTGATACCAACGCCTCATCCATGCGCAGATGCGCGCTGCATACAGGGCACGCCGCAAGGTGTTCGCTCACTGCTCGGGATGCTTCTGGGGAGAGCCAACCCTCTCGATAGGCCGCGATCTGGTCTTGGATGAATGCACACGTCTTTGGATCCTGTGTTCGGCTATTCCGTATCATCGTCTCCCCCCGTAATCCATTCGGCAAGTGCAGTGCGCAATCGAGCTCGGGCTCTGCCCAGGCGGGACTTGACGGTACCCTCAGGCACCCCCAGAAGTTCGGCGATCCTTTCCACGTCTAGCTTCTGCAAGTGATGAAGCACGATCACCTCCCTAAACTCATGGGGCAGGGCGGCGATGGCGTTGTAGAGCGCCTCCGTTCGAGCATCCGATTCGGTAAGCCTCGCAGGGTCGGAACCCTCGTCCGCGAATTCTACGGGTTCCGTCTCGCCATCTGCATGCGCTTTCCGCAGTTCGAAGAAGCTGATCCACGGCTTTCTGCGCTTGAGCCGAGCACGGTCACGGGCTAAATTCAGGGTGATGCGGTACATCCATTCAAGGAATGCGCCGCCATCCCGAAGTCGGGCGATGCCGGTGTACGCGCGCACGAAAGCCTCCTGGGCAATATCCTCGGCAATCGTGCGATCCCCCGTCAATTGGAAGGCGAAGCCGAAGATCTGGCCGTAATAGCGCCGAAAGAGGCCGTCGAAGGCGCGCGTGTCCCCACGGAGAACCCTTTGTACACTCTCCGCATCCTCCCGGGCCGTTGTGCTCTGCGCGTAGCTACTCACCATGGCCCCTTCCATTGCTATCTTCAGGACGCCGCTGGGCCCGGAAGGTTCCCGCAGGGAAGCGCCGTTCCCGAACACTTCCCTGCGGGTGAAAGCTACGCGCCTCGGCCCGCCAACTGGGCCTTCGGAGCATCCTCAGGCTGGCAGGGCGGCGCACCAAGCTTGCGCACAAGCCACATCATGGGGCACCAATTGGTGAAAGCCGATTGGATGAGGTTGAGCCCCACGAACGCCGTGAAGGCAAGGAACCATGGGCTCACCGTGACACCCAACAGCACAGTCCCCGCTACAAACAGACCTGCGATAAGCCTTAACCAACGTTCCACAGACATTGTGTTTCCTCCAGATTCGGACTTCATACATGCGATCCGCACGAGAGTACGGGCGGACACCTGTCGTTTATGACTGGATCTCGGCCATCTCCTTGGGCCGACCGAATGGCGCTTCCTGCCGCAATTCCTTCTCCTTTGCCCGCATCATGTAATAGAGCACAGGCACCACAGGCCGAGAGAGGAGGGTGGATGTAACTCCACCTGCCATAAGGGAGATTGCCAGACCCTGGAAGATGGGGTCAAACAAGATCACGAAGGCGCCTACCACAACCGCCGCTGCGGTAAGCAGCATGGGGCGAAAACGTACGATGCCCGCGTCTATCACGGCCTCTTCAAGGGTCATCCCCTGCCGCAGGCGCAGCTCGATGAAATCTACCAGGATGATCGAGTTGCGCACCATGATACCGGCCCCAGCAATGAAGCCGATCATGGAAGTGGCTGTGAAGAAGGCGCCCAAGAGCGCATGCGCCGGGAGAATGCCGATGAGCGTCAGCGGGATCGGTGCCATGATGATGAAGGGGGTGCGGAAGGATTGGAACCATCCCACCACCAGGATGTAGATGAGCACCATCACGGCTGCGAAGGCGATGCCTAGATCACGGAATACTTCGTACGTGATCTGCCATTCTCCGTCCCATTTCATCTGGTAGCGGTTCGTTGTCTCCGGCAGATGCGTTGTGAGAACATTGAGCTTGTATCCCTCGGGCAAGCGCAGCTTCGCAATGGCCTTGTTCATGGCGAGCATGGCATAGACCGGACTCTCCTGCCGCCCGGTGACGTCGCCGGTCACATAGACCACGGGTAGCAGGTTCTTATGGTAGATTGACTTATCCATGGGTATCCGCTGGAGGCGCACCAGTTCCTTAAGGGGAACTAGGTGACCGTCCCGCGCCGCCACGTAGATCTGCTCCAGCCTGCGAAATCCGCTCCGTTGGGAACGGGGAAGCTGCACCACGATGGGTACATCCTCTCGGGCATGTTCGTCATGAGCTAAGCCGATGGGAGCGCCGCCCAGTGACATGGCTAACGTGCGGTTTACCGCTTCTGTGTCCACACCGTTTAGCGCGGCTTTCTCCTTGTCCACGGTGAATTGGTATGTGGGCTGATCGTCATCCACATACCAATCCACATCCGTAACACCCGGCGTGGTTAGGAAGATCCGCTTGATTTGTGCGGCTACGCGGGCGCGACCTTCGTCCGTAGGGCCGTAGATCTCAGCCACTAGCGTCTCAAGGACCGGTGGTCCCGGCGGTACTTCCGCAACCTTCACGCGTATGCCCCACCGCTGAGCAATGCGTGCGATCTCCGGGCGGATGCGCTTTACAATGTCATGGCTCTGCGCTTTGCGCTCATGCTTCCCGATGAGGTTCACCTGGATATCGGCTTGGTATGGCTGGCGACGCATAAAGTAGTGGCGTACCAATCCGTTGAAGTTGAACGGACTAGCAGTCCCCACGTACATCTCGTAGTCCTTCACTTCCGGTACGGTGGCGATGTAATCGGCCAAGGCGCGCGTGGCAGCAGCCGTCTGCTCCAACGTGGTTCCGTTGGGCATATCCACGATGATCTGGAATTCGTTCTTGTTATCGAAGGGAAGCATCTTCACAATGACGATGCGGTATCCGATGAGCGCCACGGCGCCCACGAGCATTGCCACGATGGATCCCAGGAACGCCCAGCGTAGCGGCCAGGAGCGGAGCAGCGGCTCTGTGGTCGCCCGGAAGAAGCGCGCCATCACTCCTTCGTGCGTGTCGTGCATGTGGCGTGGATCGGGGCAGTGGGGACCTTCCGCATCCGAGGCACCAGGGGTGTCCTGGTTTTTACTTCGCCCAAATAGTCGCGCTAAGAGAGAGGGGCGATGGCTCTCTTCCGTTGGAAGAGCCTCCTTGCGAAGCAAGCGATACGCTGCCCAAGGCGTAACGATGAACGCAATGGCGAGGGAAAAGAGCATCGCCGCCGACGACCCAATGGGGATTGGCCGCATGTACGGGCCCATGAGGCCACTTACCAGCGCCATGGGGAGCACAGCCGCGATCACCGTGAATGTGGCAAGAATGGTCGGGTTGCCCACTTCATCCACGGCGTGGATCGCAGCCTCCAATGGCGGCCTGCGTTCCGAAATGGGTAGGCGGTAATGGCGCACGATGTTCTCCACCACCACGATTGCGTCGTCTACGAGGATGCCGATGGAGAAGATCAGCGCAAACAGCGTGATGCGGTTGAGAGTGTATCCGTACAGATAGAACACAAGGAGCGTGAGGGCCAAGGTTACGGGAATGGCAACTGCCACAACCAACGACTCGCGCCAACCGAGTGTGATGGCGATGAGCAGCGTTACAGACACCACCGCGATCATCATGTGGAACAGCAGGTCATTGGACTTCTCACTGGCAGTGTCGCCGTAATTCCGCGTTACGGTGGTTTCCACGTCGCTTGGGATCAGCGTTCCTTTGAGGCTGTTGACCTTGGCGAGAACCCGGTTGGCAATGTCTATGGCGTTCGTACCAGGGCGCTTCGCCACGGATATGGTCACTGCCGGCTCAATGGCGGACACACTGGGCCCCTCGTGCTCCTGGCCGCCTTCATGCTTCCATGCAGGACCTCGGCCAAACAGAACGTAGTCGTTGGGCTCGGATGGGCCGTCTATCACCGTAGCAACGTCTTTGAGGAAGATCGGTCGGCCGTTTGCCGAGCCTACTACAAGGTTCTTGGCATCCTCGGGTGTGCGCAAAAACTTGCCGCTGCGAACAAGGATATCATCATTGTTGTCCGAGAAGCTGCCGGCGGAGGCACGCTGGTTCGCTGCACCAATGGCTTGTGCCACCATGTCAGGCGCAAGATGGAAGCCGGCGAGCTTGTCGCGATTGAGGATCACGCGGAGTTCCCGTCGCCGCCCGCCGATGACGGTAGTTTCGGCTACATCTGGAACCTGCTTCACGGCGTCGGCCACGCGCGTGGCCAGCAATCGCAATGCGTAATCGTCATACCTGGAGCTATGCAGCGTGAGTGCGAGGATGGGCACGTCGTCTATAGAGCGCGCTCGAATCAAAGGCTGGCTGGCTCCAGGCGGGATGATGTCTGCGTGAGACATGAGCTTCTCGCGGAGCTTGACGAGGCTGGCCTCCTGGTTTTGGCCCACGTAGAAGCGCACGATTGCCATGGCTTGGCCCGGGCTCGAGGTGGTATAGACGTACTCTACGCCCGGGATCTCCCAGATGAGCTGCTCCATGGGCACGCTGATGCGCTGCTCCACTTCTTTGGCAGTGGCGCCAGGCATGCTTACCATTACATCAATCATGGGCACGATGATCTGCGGTTCTTCCTCTCGTGCTGTGCGGAGTACGGCGAATACCCCTAGCAACAGGGAAGCCAGAATGATCACCGGCGTCAGTTTCGAGTTAATGAAGGCGGCGGCGAGCCGCCCGGCAAATCCTACGCGCATTGCAAAAGCCTCCAGGGCCTAAAGATCGGGAACGGGTATAGCACAGGCGTCATCGGCTCAACCTGGCTATTTGCGAGTGTTGCGTCGCAGCCTCCAGGACCCGCACTCCGTCCGTGAGATTCGGGGGCGCCTGAGCCACGATGCGCTCGCCAGGGTTAAGACCCGAAAGGATCACTCGGCGGCCGTCTACCGTGTCGCCTACGGTCACCAGACGAAGGCGGGCGATGTTCTGGTCATCCACAGCAAACACGTAATGGAGGCCGTCGCGCTCAAATACCGCCTCTGCCGGTACAAGCATTCGGTGCTCACGTGTGGTGGCGATGTGCGCTCGGCCATACATACCGGATCTTATGGCGCCCGTGGCGGGCAGATCTACCTTGGCGATGAAGGTGTGGCTTGCAGGATCCCCTTGGGGCGCGATTTCACTGACGTGACCTAGGAATCTGCGCCCGGCGAGTGCGTCCAGATCCACCGGCAAGACGCTGCCGATTTGGATCCATTTGAGCGCACTCTCCGGAACTACGGCCTCCAGGCGGATGCGGCCTCCCTGCACTCGCAGAAGGGGTGTACCGGGATTTGCCATGGCGCCAGGATCCACGAGCTTTGCCGCAACAACGCCGTCAAATGGGGCGCGAATGGTGGCATAATCCCTCATCACGCGAGCGATCTCCAGGGCTGCCTTCATCTGGCCCACCTGAGCCTTCGCGGCCTTCACATCCTCGCGCCGCACTTCTGCCTGTAGTGCTGCCGCCTTTGCCTGTCGCAGGCCGGCCTCCGCTTGGGCCACCGCAGCCTGGGCCTGGCGCACGGCCTCTTGAGCCTGGCGGCGCTCCTCGGCACGGCTCCCTTCTTCCACCATGCTTTGCTGCTGCACGGCAGCATCATACTGGGCTTTGGCTACGTCGCGCGCTGTGCGGGTGATGTCGTATTGCTGCTGCGAGATAGCCCCGTCTGCCACCAGGCTCTGCATGCGGCGAAGATTGCTTTCGGCCAGGTCCAGATTCGCCTTTGCTTGCACTACCGCCAAGCTTGCTTGGGCACGCTCTTGCTTGCGTGGCCCGGTGTCCACTTGCTGCTGCCGGGCTGTGGCAGCCAACAGGGCCGCTTGGGCTTGCTTCAACTCGGCCTCGGCAGCCTGAACGCGGGACCGGCTCATGGACGTCTCCATATCCGAGGCCACACGCGCGTTCTGGTACGCTACTTGGGCCGAGCGGAGATTTGCTTCGGCTTGGGCAATCCCTGCATCCAGATCCCGGGCATCCAAGAGAACTAGCGGCTGCCCCTTGCGCACGTGATCGCCCTCATGCACGAGCACGCTCATTACCCGCCCGCTCACCTTGGTTGCGACCACCGCTTCCAATTCCGGGCGTACGGTACCGGTGGCATCCAGCCAACTCGTCGTCCCGACGGGCTCCACAGTGTAGAAAGCTACAGGCACTGCCTTGGGCTCGGAGGGTTCCGAGGATTTTGCTTTGGCAGCGGGCGTGCGGTCGGATGTGATCATCAACGCGGCCGCTACGGCTACCACCGCCAGCGCGGACGCGGATGCCGTCCAAATGATTTTCCTGTTCATGGGTCTGACCTCTTGCATCAAGTTAAACTTTTGGAGATAACGAATACGATCATGGTAAGTGCCCTGTGGGCATGGTGAAACTGCCGGCTGCGGGCTATTGGTCTCCGCAACCACCTTTCCTTTTGCGGATACACTCCAGGATCAGGAGAACGCTGCGATCGGCGATGGCGTACCAAATATGGTTGCCGGATCGGCGCGCGGTAAGAATGCCCTGGTCCCTGAGGATGCGGAGTTGCTGGCTTACCAAAGATTGCGTAGCGCCTGTAGCCTGCATGATTTGGCTCACGTTGCGCGGTTCCTCCTCGCTGTCCAAGTAATCCAGGATGCGCAACCTCAAGGGATGGGCCGCATTGCGGATGATGGGAGCCATGCGCTCCAGGGTTTCCATGTCTATAAGGGGCTTGTGTTGTGTTCCGGTCATAAGCGAGCTCCTTTGTTGGGTACAGTATATCGCAATATCGCGATATTGTCAAGTACCTGTGCTGCGGCATAAGGAACATGCCCGCTTGTCGGTACGCGGGGCTTTTGGTCCCTCACTTAGAGCTGATCATGCCCGAGCGGCAGAACGCGACAAAGTCACGTTCTCCGGTAAGGTATCGAATGGTGCCCCGTAAGATGTGCTTATGCGAAGGAATGCCAACGGTGCGGCAGCGCACAATATGGATTACAATAGAATGGCAATAGCAAATGCGCGAACTTCCCGGGGTACCCGGGAAGCAGGGAAAAAGGAGCAGATGATATGGTAACGGCAGAATTAGGCAGTGATGAGCTTAGGGCATGTATCCCGGCGCCCTTCGATGCGGCGGTGGCGCGCGTGAAAGCCGCCTTTCAAGCCGAGGGCTTCGGCACCCTTACGGAAATAGACGTTTGCAAAACGTTGAAGGAAAAGATCGGCTTCGATCTAGAGAACTATTGCATCTTGGGTGTGTGCAACCCAAGGCTAGCGTCTAGGGCCATCTCCTTGGAACACGAGATCGGCATGTACCTACCCTGTAGTGTAGTGGTACACGAATGTGGTGGCGCCGTAAACGTGCGCGTGCAGGATCCCAAGGCGATGATGGAGATGCTGGGGAACCCTGAGCTCGCTCCAATTGCGGATGAGGCAAGGGCGGGGGTAGCTCGGGCGATGGCTCGGCTTAGGGAATAGGAGGCTCGCACCTATGCCGCTTGAGGAGGGGCAAACACGCGCACCAGCATGTTCCAGCGTGAGGCAGGTATATCCCACACCGCCTGTGCGACCGCCGGGTCGAACTGGGACGCGGAGCAACGAGCGATTTCCTCACGCGCCTCCTCTACGGTGATCGCGCGCCTATAGGCACGACCCGCTGTCATAGCGTCGAAGGCATTGGCAACGGACACGATCCTCGCGCCTAGTGGTATTTCGGAGCCGGTGAGGCCATCTGGATAGCCTCTGCCGTCCCATCGCTCGTGGTGGTGCAGCACGATTTCGGCAATGTGCCGCAGCCTTGGTACGGCTGCACACAAGCGATATCCGATGATAGGGTGGGCCTGCACCTCAACCCATTCCGCATCCGTGAGGGGCGCCGGCTTCAGGAGGACGGCGTCGGGGATGGCGAGCTTGCCTACATCGTGAAGGAGGGCGCCGCGGGCTACCTCCTCCTGCACATCTTTAGAGAGCTGGAGTTTGGCGGCAAGCTCCATGGAATAGGCAGCCACGCGTTCCGGATTCTCGTGGGGGTCACCGGTGGCGCTGCGAAGCGCGGAGAGCAGTGCATCCAAGGAGGCCTCGTCGGGTTCCGCAAAGCTTCTGATGCGATGATATGTGCGCCTCCACATCCCGGCCTTGCGCAAGGCTCTCTCCACGGCGAGGGGGAGATCATACACCCCGAAGGGACGCGTTACAATCTCGGTGGCACCCATGGCGCGGGCGCGGTGCGCTTCTAAAGTACTCCCTGCAGATACAATCCCGATGACGGGGAGGTGGGGGGCTTGTGTTGTGATCAGCCGAATGGCGCGCGCACCTGTGCCCGTGGTACTGTCGCAGAAGACTACCGAATAGCCACCCCTCGCAACACTGTCGAGGACCTCGGAGAGCGAAACCGCATCCACGGAATATCCTTCCCGCCGGAGGGCTGCGGCAAGGGCCGCGCGCTCTTCCGGGCGGTCATCGGCGGCAAGTATCACGATGGAGGAGGGCCACTCCATATCGGTGGTACGCGTGGACGGCGGCATGAAGGCAGTCAGGTCGGCAATCAGGGGACGTCTGGGGGTGCTGTGCTTCCGCCGGCATCCCATTGTATTCTCGGTAGATGGGTGCCTGCAGCTCAGGAATGCGGGGGAGGTTCTGTTGGATATCTTTGGAAGCCGTATCGCCCGATGAGCGGCACAAACACGCACTCGCCATACTCGTCGGTGAAGAGGCGGCCGTTGGCGTCTTTGTAAGCGATTGTGAGCAGTTGAAGGTTCTCATCCCCTATAGGCGCCACGAGGCGGCCACACGGTGCCAGTTGTTGAATGAGGGGCGGGGGGATGTAAGGAGCAGCCGCCGTAACCAGGATGCGGTCATAGGGCGCGCGCGGGGGATATCCCAGGCTGCCGTCACCTACGTGGACCTCGATGTTGCGGTATCCAAGGTCTTCCAGCAAATTCCTAGCCCGTATTGCCAGCTCAGGTACGCGCTCCATACTTACGACAGATGCACACAGTTCGGCGAGTATGGCGGTTTGGTATCCAGATCCGGTGCCGATCTCCAGAACGTGCTCGTCGCCGTAAAGGTGCAATAGCTCCGTCATGATGCCCACCATGAGCGGCTGAGAGATGGTCTGATCGGCACCTATGGGTTGGGGACGGTCCTCATAGGCGTGCTCTCGCAGGGCTTCCGGCACGAACCGGTGGCGAGGAACGCGAAGCATAGCATCCAACACCCGACGATCGTGAACATCCCGGGCTTCCAGTTGCTCCCGCACCATGCGCGCCCTCGCTGCTGCATCATCCATAGGCGGTGGCGCCGGTTTGGCCCTCCGGCGCTTGCTAGGAGGCGTCCGGCGCTGAGCTCCTCTCTGGCCTAAGCAAGGGGAATAGGATCACGTCGCGAATAGAAGTGGCGCCGGTAAGGACCATCGCAAGGCGGTCAATACCTACGCCCAATCCTCCCGTTGGGGGCATTCCGTATTCTAGAGCTCGGATGAAGTCCTCATCCATGGGATGCGCCTCTTCATCGCCGGCTGCACGCTGGGCGAGCTGGTTGGCGAAGCGCTCGCGCTGATCCAGGGGATCATTGATCTCGGAGAAAGCATTCCCAAGCTCCTGGGTGGCCGCGTAGACTTCGAAGCGGCGCGTTAAGCCCGGGTTCTGGGGATGTTTCTTGGCGAGGGGCGACGTTTCCAGGGGAAAGTCGGTGATGAACGTAGGCTGGATGAGATGTGGCTGCGTGAAGTGCTCGTGGAGCTTTTCGATGATGCCGCCTAGAGTGTGTTCGTTTTCCATGGATAAACCTACGCGTGCAGCCGCATTCTGGGCAGATAAGAAGTCCTGAAGTTCTTGGGGCTGTATGCCTGCGTATTGGCGAATACCCTCCAGGATAGGTATGCGGGGCCAGGGCCTGCGAGAGAAATCAACTTCTACAGGCGTACCGGCCGGTGTTTGGGTGAGGACGCGTGGCGATCCGTTCACTGCGGTAGCTACGGACACGTACATGTCCTCCACCAAATCTTCGATATCTTCTAGGTTAGCGTATGCCTGATAGAGTTCCAGGAGGGTGAATTCGGGGTTATGACGCGTAGAGATGCCCTCATTGCGGAAGACGCGCCCAATCTCGTAAACCTTCTCGAAGCCGCCCACGATGAGGCGCTTGAGGTAGAGTTCTAGGGAGATGCGGAGCTTGAAGTCACAGTTGAGGGCGTTGTGGTGCGTGCGGAAGGGCCTCGCTGCTGCTCCCCCGGCTTCGGCTTGGAGAACGGGAGTCTCGACTTCCAGGAAGCCCCGCTCGTCCAAATAGCGCCGTATCGCTTGGACCAGCTTCATCCGCTTGATGAGGATTGCCCGGGCTTCTGGGTTCGCCAGGAGATCCACATACCGCATACGGTAGCGGAGCTCCACGTCCGATAGGCCGGAGAAATGGCGTCCGTCCCGCTCCTTGCCAATGGGCAGCGGTCGCAAGCACAGGGCCAAGAGCGTGTAGTTGGCTACCTGGATGGTGATCTCACCGGTGCGCGTTCGGAAGACGTGCCCCTCCACACCCAGGATGTCGCCGATGTGGAGCTGTTTGAAGAGTTCGTAGTTTTCGTCGCCCACCACATCGCGCTTTACGTAGATCTGGATGCGGCCTGTTTCATCTTGGATGTGAGCGAAGGTCGCCTTGCCCATGATGCGGATGGCCACAAGGCGCCCGGCCACCCGCACCGTGTCATCGGCGAGGGCCTCGTCGTTTTCGAGGATTTCTTGGGTCGTGGCGGTGCGGTCATACCGCTCCACCGCATACGGATCTATACCGCGGGCACGCAGCTCTTGAAGCCACGCGAGGCGCTGCGCTCGTTGTTCCAGTTCCTCCACGAGAAAACCCCAGGTACGGAGAGGTTCACTTGGTAATCTGCAGGATGCGGTACCGCAGGGTCCCGTCCGGGATGGCCACTTCCACTTCGTCGCCTACTTTGTGGCCCATGAGCGCTTCCCCTACAGGCGACTCATCCGAAATGCGGTCGAAGTTCGGATCGGATTCTACGGAACCTACTACTTGCAGATCCCACTCTTCATTCGTGTCAAGATCGAGGACCTTCACCCGGGAGCCGATGCCCACTTCGTCCGTGGGGATATCGCTGTCACTCAAAACGTGGGCGATCTGGATTATGCGCTTTAGATCCTGGATGCGGCCTTCCACGAAAGCCTGCTCGATCTTGGCGTCCTCATATTCGGCATTCTCGGTAAACTCGCCGAACTGTTTGGACTCGCGGATGCGATCGGCCACTTCGCGGCGATCCACGGTGCGCAGGCGCTCAAGCTCGCGTTCGATGCGGTTGTATCCTTCGGGTGTCAGGTAGATCTGATGGTCTGACGACATCCGTTGTCTCCTCGATGGGTTCCGCGGGCCTCATGCGACAGCAATGCACTGGGAGTTGAAGCTTCCCCAGTGCATCTTTGGATGATCCCGGCGAAACGATAGGGAACTATACCCGATATGAGACGACGGGCGCAACGCACCGGTTCCACGTTTCACAGGGCCTCTATTGGGGAGCCTTACGCGCGCAATAAGGCCGTGAGGAGACTCTCAAAGATCACACGCCCGTGTGTGGATCCTAAAATCCGTTCCGACGCCCGTTCGGGATGGGGCATCATTCCTAAAACATTGAAGTTCTTATTGGCAATGCCGGCGATATTCTCCATTGAGCCGTTGGGATTAGCCGCTGCATCTACCGTGCCCTCGGCATCGCAATAGCGAAACAGCACGCGCCCTTCTGCGTTCAACTCAGCTAGGGTGGCATCATCGGCAACGTACCGCCCTTCACCGTGGGCAATGGGGATGCGAAGCACTTGGCCTTCGCGGGCTGCCTGGGTCCACGGTGTGCGGGCGTTTTCCACGCGGATATGCACCCATTTGCAGATGAACTTGCGGTCTATGTTGCGCATGAGGGCGCCGGGGAGGAGATGTGCCTCACACAGAATCTGGAAACCATTGCAGATGCCTAGCACGGGCCGTCCATCTTGAGCATGACGGATCACGGCATCCATTACGGGTGAAAATCGGGCGATGGCACCTGTGCGCAGGTAATCCCCGTAAGAAAAGCCTCCGGGCAGGATAATGCAATCGTACCCTCGGACCGAGGACTCCTGGTGCCAAATGTAATCTACGGGCCGGCGCAGCACATCTCGAATCACATAATAGGCATCCTGATCGCAGTTGGACCCAGGAAAGCGCACCACGCCAAACTTCACTTCACCACCTCAAAGCGGTAGTCCTCAATCACCGGATTGGCGAGGAGGCGATTGCACATATCGGCCACTTTCTGCTCCACATCGCTTTCGTCGCGCAGAGAGAGCACGATGAACTTGCCGATGCGCACATCCTCCACGTCCGGATAGCCCAGGGCGTGCAGCGCATCTTGTACGGCGCGGCCTTGGGCATCCAATAGCGTGGGCTTGAGGGTTACGTACACGTGTACCTGAGGCATGGGGACTCCTAATAGGTCATCGCGGGTGCAACAAATACCATAATAGCACAGTAGCGGCGGCGGCCACAAGGACCACCCGGGGCCAAACCGCCGTGGGGCGCAGGCGCGCGGGCCTCTGCTGGATGGGCTGCTTCGCTCCGGCACGAAGAGTGGGAGCCGGATGTTCGGGAGGAAGTACCTGGGCCTCGGCTTTGGGGCGCGTGGTCTGTGGATGGGATTGTGGAATCCCCAGGCGACGCAAGAGGGCCGCCCGAAGCAAGCGACCTGCTTGCCGCCCGAGGCGCGGCACCAGAGAAGGTGCGAAGATCACTACAATCAGCAGGGCCAGCGTAACCCATTGGAACGGCGAACCCACGAGGGCGGCCGGTGTAGGAAGGGGCATCACCTGGATGTGCCCTCCGGAATGCGCGCGAGGGCGTCGGCAGCGACCATTCCGGCTATGCGCACGGCCTTATTCCGCGATGCATGCCCCCGCATGATCGTCAATCTGGACCGTGGTACGTCTAGAGCTTCGGCCAACATACGGATAAGGGCTTCATTCGCGGCGCCATCCGTGGGAGCAGCGTGAACCCAAGCGTGGATGCAATCTCCGGTGCGTTCCAATCGGTTCCTGCCGGCGCGAGGTGTAACACGAACGGTGAGCAGTGCAGAATCCACGGGATCAACCCCCAAGGATCAAAGCGAACAGCAAAAGGATCATGGTGTTATTCACGGCGTGGGCAATAACGGCGGGCAGCAGGGAGCCGCGCAGAATTACAAGCCCGTTGAACATGGCGCCCAGAAGAAAGATACCCAAAAAGCCAATCGGAAGCTGTGGATGGAGCAGCGCAAAGATAGCCGATGTGCACAACACGGCCGGCAGCGCGCGAATGCGGGCGGAAAGAGCTTTGTAGAGAATCCCCCGGAAGAGCGTCTCCTCAAAAATCGGCGCGATGCACCCGGCTTGCATAAATAGGAGCACGTGCACCCATGTGCTGCGGCTTCCGGCAAACTCCATAAGAGCCGGGTGGATGGGGGACTCGAAGGCTCGAAAGACCCAGCTTGATAGGGCGGTTGCCAGGGCTACTACAGGTAAGGCAATCATGTAGCCGCATACGCCGAAAAGCACGTCCGCAAGCGGACTTTGCGCTCGCCAGCCGATTACGCCGGGCGTGATGCCACAGGCCCTTCCCCATTTACGATAGATCACATAAGGGATTGCTGCCCAGGCGATTGTGAGGGTGATGGACGCCAGCATTCGCATGGGAGGTGATGTGCGGGCCAGCGGATGGGCTAGTTGCACCACGGCAATCTGCAGCAGTAAGTACGCTGCCAAGTAGCTTCCGAAGATCGCTTGGAGTATGGATGCCTGATGGGGGGATACCGGTGCATTCGGCATCGGGGTAAGCCACCAGGGGCGGGGTCGCCGAAAGAGGGCGATGATTACGGCTAAACCTAAAGCCGTGCCGAAGACTGCGGCAAGCGCCATGACCGATAGGCTCGTCTGGAGTGCCACTGCAGAACGGAGGGCAGCATCCTGTTCATCAGCAGCTTCACCTGGCATATGCGCGTGGGTATAGAGTGCAGCCAGCGCCAGATGTTCAAACCAACCCAGGTTGAGTTCTCGGATCCGGTCGGCAAGCACCGCCGCTTGTTGGGTAGGAATGGTGCGCCCTGCGAGGACTTCGTGCCAGAGCGCCAGCTCTCTTTCTACGCGAAATGGGGATACTGCCTCGGGGGTGCGCCACAACAGTTCCAGGTCGCGTGTCCAAGCCTCATCCCCCAGGGTATACCGCATGAGAGCCAATCTGCGAACAGCACCGGGTGCGTGGGTTCGTACGGCCACGATATAGAGGTGGCGCAGCACTTTGTGCGCATCGTGGGCCGGACTTCCCCCCATCAATCCCCCGTGGAGACGCGACGCCAGATACGTACTCCTACATTCCACGAGGCTGTCCAGTGCCAGCCTTTCGGCGGACGAACCGCGATCTGGCGACCGACGAACGATAATAAGCGCTGCCCCGGCTAGGACGAGGACGCCTAGGATGAGGAGCAGTCGTGCCAATCGGCCGCTACGTACCGCGGGCTGGTTACTCACTTGAGGCGGCTGGGGGTGTACCGCCATCTCCATTGGGAAGCGAGGATGCCTGGTTTGAGGGCGTCTGCACTACGGCCAAGCCGTCGTCGGCTTGAGGCGGCAGGCGAGACCCCTCTAGGTCGGCGAGATACGACATCAAGAGGGCGCGGAATTCGCGCACGAAGCGCGCCCGCTCCTGTTCGATGACTGCGGCAGCGCGGCGCTGCTGTTCCAATTCCTCCTTTGCTTGCATCCGAGCTTGCTCAAGAACGAGCTGAGCTTCATGCCTGGCAGCGTTGCGCACCTCTTCGGCTGTTTTGTTCGCCAGAACCAATGCCTCATGAAGTGCTGTCTCCATATCTCGGTAACGTTGGAGTTCGCGTTCCAGCAAGGCAAGCTGCTCCTTCATCCGCGCGTTTTCCGCGAGTGCTGCTTCGTAGTCCGCCGCGACTTCTCGCAAGAAGTCCTCGACGGCTTCTGCGCGGTATCCCCGTATCGAACGGGGAAAGCTTCTATGAAGGATATCTATGGGGGTTAAAGGCACCTATTCCTCCTCACCGCATGGATGCGGCGCCCATCTTAAAGAGGAAGTTTTCGATCACCTGGAGCACGATGATGGCAAGGAGTGGGGAGATATCCAATCCTCCCAGTTTATAGGGGGGCAAAAGCCGCCGGAAGGGATCCAGAACGGGGTCCGTAAGCCGTTGAAGCGTGCGAACCCAGGGCTGGTATGGCTTCACCGTTCCGAACATAATGAGCCATGACACGATCACTTCGGCAATGATTAACCAGACCATAATCTGGAGAAGATCTGCAAGGATCCAGAACAGATTGAGCGGCGGAAGCAAGTTCACGTGGAAACCTCCGGTGGATTAGGGAGTGGGTTTAGCCATCAGGCGCTTCAGGCGCTGGATGTTTACCTTTGCTGCCGCGTCTTTGGGATCTCGCGCGGCTTCTTGCCACACTGCAAGGGCTTTAGGAAGGTCTCCGGCCTTCTCGTAGGCATGGGCCAGCGAGTGGAGCATGAAGGGATGGTAATCCTTGAAACGGCGCGCTTCTTCGTAATAGTGAATTGCCTGGCGGTAATCCTTCTTGCGCATGAGGTAATAGGTTCCCAGTTCATCGTACATGTAGGAGGTACTCGGGTTCGCCTTGAGGCCCTGTTTGTACAAGGCTACAGCCTCATCGTCTCGATCCATGCTCCACAAAAGCCATGCCGCATTGGCGTATGCGTCCAGGAGGTCCGGCCGCGCCGCGATGATCATTCTTGAGAGATTGATGATGTGGTTGTACTCTCCTTTGTGGAAGTGCGCGTCGGTGAGGCGCCACAGGCCGCCAACCACGTCGTCTACGATAGCGTCTGCAGCCTGTGCGGACGACACGGCATTACTCGCCGTGTGCCCGGGTTGGGCGGCCGTGCCGATTGCCGGCCAAGCCGATAAGGCAATACCTGTGAGCAGCAGGGTAAGTTTGTTCATAAGTCCCTTCCATTCCATGGTAATCAGGGCACTCTCTACGGCGCTGGTGGCTTCCCGCGGAGCATGTGCAAGGCTGCGGCAGCGGCCGAGCGCACGGAAGGCTCGCGGTCTGCAGCCAGTTCGCGCAATGCCGGGATTGCCCGCGCGTCGCCGATGAAGCCCAGGGCGAGTGCTATATTCTTGCGCACGGCCTCGTCTGCATCCTTCCTAGCAGCGATGAGCGCCGGGACCGCCGAGCTGTCGCGGATCTTCCCAAGGGCCTTGGCAGCTTGTTCATGGATATCTTCGTGCTCCCGTGGATTGGATAGTGCAGTGCAAAGGGCCGGGATCGCACGGCGGTCACGAAGCTCGCCCAACGCCTGGGCCACCTCAAAGCGCACGTACACATATGGATCACGCATGGCCTTGATCAATTGGGGAACTATGCTGCGGTCCCCAAGCCGACCTAGGGCAAAGGCGGCTGCCGCCCGGGCATAGGGCATTCGGTCTTGCAGTGCCTGCACGAGGACGGGCACTGCGCGCCGATCCCCCAGGATCCCCAAGGCGTTGGCGGCAAAGTATCGGCTACCGAACCGATCTTGTGACTTGCTTCGATGCATCACTTGCATGAGTGCCGGAACTACATTTCGGTCTCCTAGGTTGCCTAGGTATATCGCAGCTTGGTACCGCACCTCTGGTCGCGGATCGTCCAGCCGCGGCACGATCGCCTGGGCTGCGTGCGGGCACCGGAGATCCCCAAGGGCCGATATGGCCCTTCGTCGCACCGTCCAATCCTTGTCGGTAAGAAGATGCTTCACCAACGGACAGGCTTCGAGGTCGTTCAACAGCACTACTGCCTCCAAAGCTGCCCTCTTCACGGCACCTGCGTGGTCCCTAAGTGCTTTACGAGCGGCCGGGCGTGCCCGCCGATCCCCGATGATGCCCAGCACGCGGATGGCAGCGGCTCTCACGGTGGCGCGCCGGGACTGCACTGCGCGGATGAGGCCCGGGACGGCGGCGGGGTCCCGTGTGTTGGCTAGGGCGGCAGCAATTTGAGCCCGCACAGACTCCACGGGTTCCGCCTGTAACCTCTCCACCAAAAGTGGCGTAGCTTTACGATCCCTAAGTCGGGCGAGGGTGGCCGCTGCGTCCGCCCGCACTGCCACATTGGATGATGCCAGGCGCTCTAAAAGGTCGGCCGTGTCTTTACACCAGGCCACAGCCGGCAGCAGCCCCAAAAGGACGGCGAAGGCAGTAGAGCGGGTACACATTGGAGAATATGTGGAGGCCGGCCAATGCCGCATCAATGCATATCCATATCTCCGTAGAGCGTCTGGATGTAGTTGATTTGGCCCAGGTGATACGCCATGTTCCAATACCCAATCATCATCACCCAAGCGAACGATCGCGTTAACCCAGGTCCAAAGGGTAGGGTAACGGTTTGAGGCAGGAACTCATCTGGGAAGTTCTCTTGGGCGCGGATAAGGCGTTCCACGCTTTCCCGGAGGAGGGGAAGGGCCTTATCCATGGTGTCGGCTTGGGCGCGCAGCTCATCGCGCTTGTGGGGATCCACTTGCGGGATTTCGCGATGGCTGAGGGCATCGGCAACGAAGAAGTTGGCCGCGGCGCATTCCACAACCATATCGTGGGCGTTGCGCCCGACATCCAAGGGCTTCCAGGTTTGCTTCTCGGCGGGCATAGCCTGGACCGTGCGAACGAGGCTATCGGCCACATCGCGGGTGAGCATGGCAGCCATCTCTTGCGCTTTCACTGGCATCTCCTTTCGGCTTCTAGGCGTTCTCGCAGTAACCGATTGACTTCCTGCGGGTTTGCACGCCCTTTAGATTGTTTCATCACCTGTCCTACGATGTACGCGAACTTCTTGTCGTCACCGGCTACGAGGGCGTCCCACACCGGGCGGTTGGCCTCAATGGTAGTGCCGATGAGGGAAGCAATCGCGTCGGCATCGGTGATATAAGGGCCCATGGCGCGTGCAATGGCGGCAGGATCTTCGCCCGTTTGGAACATTCGCTCGAACAAGTCCTTGGCCATCTTTCCGCTGATGGCCCCGTCGTTGATCAGGCGGATCATATGCGCCAAGTGTGCCGGTGTAACTTTGGAGTTTTGGATCTCCATGTTGGTGGCATTCAGCAGGCGAGCGAAATCTCCCATGATCCAATTCGAGGCGCTTTTGGGATCCCCGCAGAGTGTGGCCGTTTCTTCGAAGAAACGCGCAGTTTCGCGTGTTTGGGTTAGGATGGCAGCGTCGTATTGGGGGAGACCGTATTGTTGGATGAAGCGCGCGCGGGCTGCATCGGGAAGTTCTGGCATGGTACGGCGGATTTCGTCAATCCACTCGTCGGAGATCATGAGGGGCACCAGGTCTGGCTCAGGGAAGTAGCGATATTCCTGCTCCACCTCCTTGGAGCGCTGCGAAAAGGTCTCTCCGCGGGCATCGTTCCATCCGCGCGTCTCCTGCACGATGGCTTCGCCCCGCTGCAGGAGGCGTATCTGCCGGGCGATCTCATATTCGATGCCGCGGTAGACGGCTTTGAAGGAGTTGAGGTTCTTGATTTCCGTTTTCGTGCCGAAGGTTTGAGCGCCTTTGGGCCGTACGGAAAGGTTGGGCTCACAACGCAAGCTGCCCTCCTCCATCTTTCCGTCGGACACCCCGATGTAGGTGAGGATGGCGCGCAATTTCATCAGATACGCCCGCGCCTCATCGGGCGTGTGCATATCGGGAGGGAAATCGGTAACGATCTCCATAAGCGGCACGCCGCTGCGATTGTAATCAACCTCGCTCTCGTCACCAACGATGTGGAAAAGCTTCCCCGTGTCTTCCTCCAGATGGACGCGGCGGATGTGCACGCGGGTA